>Ga0123338_10001550_pt1 | contig 22239 bp, 26 predicted proteins | sample grotaG_FD_89793 | JGI IMG/M metagenome (GOLD analysis project Ga0123338, IMG submission 89793) | Glacier valley bacterial and archeal communities from Borup Fiord, Nunavut, Canada, to study Microbial Dark Matter (Phase II) -... | ecosystem: Environmental > Aquatic > Freshwater > Ice > Glacier ...
ACTTTTCGACAGTCCCTCAACAGTCGGTAGTGGGTCAATTTGAGCAGCGTTGTGTAGTGCCATATGCAATAAGGCTACATCGAAGATCTTAATTCGTGTTATTGAGGAAGTATGCAGTTCACGCTGGCAATCGGGTTAATACTATTGGCGGGGGAGAGGGTGCAGTCCACTGACAAATGGCGGGCCGACTACGAAGCCGGGCTGCGCGCGCCGGACGGGTGGTTGTCGCTGGCGGGTTTGACCTGGCTACACAACGGGATGAACGAAATTTTACTTCCCGTTCGTTGCGGCGGGAAGGCTTTTGCTGTTGAGTTTCATGATGGCCACGCGACGCTGCATCCGCATACCGGCGCCAGTGTGACGGTGAACGGTGTGAATGCGGGAAGAACCGAATTGTCTTTGGACAAGAGCGTGGTGGAAACCTGTGGCACTTCGGCAACCTTTATAAATCGCGGAGAGCGATTTGGCATACGTTTGCGTGACCCCGAAGCGAAGACACGTCGCGAGTTTCGAGGGCTGAAGTGGTTTCCTGTCAATGATAAGTGCCGGGTGCAAGCCAAGTGGCGTGCTTATCCAGCCCCTAAGTTGATTCCGATCACAAATGTTCTGGGCGATACGCGGAATGAAGCGAGCCCGGGTTATGCGGAGTTTGTTCTGGGAGGCAAGACTTATAAGCTGGAACCAACTATAGAAGACGGGCTCTTATTCTTCATGTTCCGCGATTTGACCAGTTCAGACCTGACTTACGGGTCCGGACGCTTTTTGAAGGCTGCGATGCCCACGTCTGACTTAGTGACGCTCGATTTCAACCGGGCTTATAATCCGCCCTGTGCTTACACGGAGTTTGCCACTTGTCCGCTGCCGCCGAAACAGAACCGGATGGCCGTGAGGGTGGAAGCCGGACAGCAGAGATACGGTGTCAATTGAAAAAATTAGTATTGGCGTCACAATCGCCGCGGCGTGCGGAGTTACTGAAGAACGCGGGCTTTGAATTCACCGTGCGCGCCAGTTCAATCGACGAAACCGTGCGGCCCGGAGAAGATCCCGAACAGCATGTGGAGCGCCTGGCATGGGAGAAGGCAGATTCCGTGGTGAGCGACCCGGACGAGATTGTGCTGGCGGCGGACACCATTGTTTTGATCGACGGCGAAATACTGGGGAAGCCCCGTGACCAAGCGGATGCAGAGCGGATGCTGACGCTGCTTTCCGGCCGCAAGCATGAAGTGCTGACTGCAATCTGCTTGCGTTGGGGCGCGCAGGTGGCCAAAGAAACAGTAGCCACCAACGTCTGGTTCATCACTCTGAGCCACAGCCAGATTCACGATTACGTGGCTACCGGCGAGCCGATGGACAAAGCGGGCGCGTATGCGATTCAGGGGATTGCCTCGCGGTATATCGAACGCATCGATGGATCGTATAGCAACGTGGTGGGGCTACCCATCGCGGCGGTCCACAGGTTACTCAATCATGCCAATCGGCCGTGCTAAGTTGAGCTGGTGAACCCCTACAGATTGTTTCTTGGCGACGAGCGCGCGGTGGATGTGATTCAGGTAAGTTCCGAGCGTCTGCGTAATCTGGCGACCGCGATTGGGCCCGAAGGTTGGGACCGGAGTTTCGCGCCGGGCAAGTGGACGGCACGGCAGGTGATCTGCCATCTGGCAGACGTTGAAATCGCTTTCGCGTTCCGGCTGCGCCAGGCTGCCGCCGAAGACCATCACACAATCCAGCCATTCGATCAGGATACATGGGCCACACCTTATAAGGACCTTGATGTTACTGCCGCGGTTGAGACCTTCGTGGCACTCAGGAAGTGGAACCTGCTGTTTGTGGGAGCGCTACTGCCGGAAACTCTTCGGAAGCCAGTTTCGCATCCCGAACGCGGCACGATGACCATGCAGACGATCCTCGACACCATGGGCGGCCATGACCGGAACCACTTGGAACAGTTGGAGCTAGTCCGATCGAACCAGTTGCAGCGTTCGTGACCAACGGGTCCGCGTAAAGAAGTGCTGAGCCAGATCGATGGCATGGTGCAGCGAATAACCGGTTAGATCTTCCGTGGGAGCGTCATAACTCCACAACAGCATGAACGGCTTACCGATAATGTTCCCGCGGGGAACGAAACCCCAGACGCGGCTATCGGAAGAATTATCTCTGTTATCGCCGAGCGCGAAATAATTTCCCGGCGGAACGGTGAATTCCGCAATATCGTCGCGCCCCGGTTCGTAACCCGGAAAAATGTGTTGCGTGTAGGGCTCCGCAAGCAATTTGCCGTTGCGGTAAATCTGTTTGTTAACCATGCGGATGCGGTCGCCGGGAATGCCGATTACGCGTTTGACATAGGTCTCCCGAATGTCGGGTGGGAAGCGGAATACGATGATATCTCCGCGCTTGACATCCTGATAGGGCAGCAGCGGAAGCTTGCCTGGCGGAGCGTAGGCCAGTTTATCCACAATCACATGGTCGCCCACAAGGAGCGTTCCCTCCATGGAAGCTGTTGGAATCACAAAGGGTTGCGCGATCATGCTGGTGGCGAAAATGAGAACGACGAAATTGAAGATCCATTCGAAGATGTTACGGCTCATATGGTTTGTGCGTACTTGATAATCTGGTACGCGGGCGAGAAGAAGAATGTTCGCATTTCATGAAAAATCGGTATTGGTTACGGGCGGCACCACGGGCATCGGCTTAGCGGTGGCGAAATCCTTTGTGACAGCGGGCGCGCGTGTGTTCGCACCTGGGCCGGCAGAACTGGATGTAACCTCTGACGAGCAGGTGGCGCGCTACTTCGATAACGTGACGGAACTGGATGCACTGGTGAACTGCGCCGGGGTGATCCACCGCGATGAAGAGTTCGAGATTGCGACGTTTCTGCACGTGTTGGATGTGAACCTGGCGGGAACGATGCGGATGTGCACCGCGGCCCGGCCGCTGCTGAGCGCGACCGGCGGCTCGATTGTTAACATGGCTTCCATGCTTAGCTTCTTCGGCAGCGCGCGCGTGCCTGCTTACAGTGCGAGCAAAGGCGGGGTGGCGCTGCTGACGAAATCGCTTGCAGCAGCGTGGGCGATGGACGGAGTTCGCGTGAATGCGGTGGCGCCGGGGTGGATTGCGACCGGCTTAACCGAGGCGCTACAGAAAGACGTGCACCGCAGTGGGCAGATTCTGGCCCGCACACCGCAGGGCCGCTGGGGCCGCCCGGAAGAGGTGGCAAGCGCGGTGCTATTCTTGTGTTCGCCCGCAGCCGCATTCATCACCGGAGCCGTGATTCCGGTGGACGGCGGGTACTCCGCCGTATGACGACTACTCACCCTCTCTCGCCCCATCAGATTGTAGAAACCGCGGTGCCGGATGACGAACGCATCTGGGTGCCGCAAGCGAAGGATGTCTGGTTCCGGCCGCTGATGTTGAACACGTTGGGCGGGCAATGGTGCAACTTACTGCGCGTGCGGAAAGCAGGAATTCTAAGCAGACACAGGCATCCGGCACCGGTGCACGGATATGTGATCAAAGGGTCGTGGCGATATCTGGAACATGACTGGGTAGCGCGAGCTGGAGATTACGTATTCGAACCACCCGGTGAAACACATACTCTGAGCGTTCCGGAAGATGTGGAAGAGATGATCACCTTCTTCAATATTTCCGGCTGTATGTATTATGTGGACGAGCACGGCAACCACACCGGCTTCGAAGATGTATTTACCAAGATCGATATGTGCCGCAAACATTACGAGGCGTGCGGGTTGGGTGCGGACTACGTGAATCGCTTCGTGCGTTAGCCGCGCTATTGCAGTTCGCTAATCCAACGCAGGGCGCTCAGGCTGGGCATAAAGCCATACTCGCCGCCCAGTGTCCGCGTGAAGCTTTCCATCATGGGGATTCTGCGGCGCACTGGCCAACGCGCCGGAACGGTGAACGTTTCGTTGCCATCGTGCCAGGCGGCAATCGGGTCCCGTTGAGTACCCAGGCCCAGGAAATTGCCGTTCTGGATCCACTCTCTTTTCAGGAACTCGTAAGTATCCGGAGCGGTGGCACTCAGGAAGATAAAAAAGATACCTCGGCTCTGGCCATCGTCCTGCAGCACGCCGGGGGGAAGCGGCGCGCCATAAGCTGTGCCGTGGCGGATGATACGGTGCAATCTGACATTCGTCATGACGGCGAGTTCCGTATCGCGCGGGTTCATGCGCCGGATATGCGCTCCTACCGGGCACTTACTCCCCACCGGATCTTCACCATAGAGGAAGTTATTCACTTGTTGCAGATCGCTTCCTAACTCTGGGGAATCCTGCTCAGGCGAGAGCATGAGCGGAGCGCCACTTGGCCAGCGGCCCACCATCTTCGCAGCGAGCAGTTCTTCACCCCCGGGCGCGGCCGCGTTGGCCTGAAGGAATTGCCGGAACAATGCCACATGCGAGTGAAGCTTACGAAAGCCCGTGAACGTACCGTTACGGCCCAGGATATCGGGTTGGGGCAGGGGAATGGCGCGGCCGCAATCGCCAGGATAGCCCAGTACAAACTCGCCCGCGGCTACTGGCTCTTCCGGGCTCACGATGGGGCTTGCGCCGTTCCCGCAGATATTGGGAAAGCTGATTCCGTCTTTATAACCGAAGGGAGTGCGGCCGCCTGCCACCTGCGCGAAATCTTCGCGGCACAACACCTGTACGCCGGGCAGCTCCTGAAGCTGCTGACACGCCAGATTCAACTTGTCCTGAAACTTTTGTTCGCTGATGGAGAGAAGTGTCAGAGTGACATGGATCTGTCCAGTGCCATACGGGTGTTCCCATTTTTCGGGCACACTATCACCGGTTTCGAGTTCGCCGACACGGGCTGCCATACCTTGTTGAAATGCTATAGGGAAAGTATCGAGCGATGCCTTGGGAACCCCGAGCGCCTGCAGGCCGGAGAAAGTAATGGCGACGGCAGCCCATGTTTCGGAAGAAGCATAATCCGCCGCCGAAACCACGTGGGGCAGAAGACGCCGAATGAACTCACGGCCCTGCGCCGCATCAGTGAAATGAAACAGAACATGGCACCCCAAGTAAGGAGCCGGTCGCCGCCGGAGTATCGGACTTTGTATGTCCCCAAGTTCCAGGTTGGGGTTATCGTTTGCGGGTGCCAAGACGCGTTGCCTTGATTAATTGGCGGCGTCCAGAAGAGCGTCCAGAGCTTTACGTACTTTCAGGCCACGCCGGATGTCGGCCACCGTGGAATCTGGATACGCGGTGTACCAGCCGACCGCCGTGATCTGGTGCTGTGCAATAAAATCTTTCACTGTTGGGGAGTGAATGCCGGGCCAGCCTTCAATCACGGAGAACAGCATGTCCATAGCATCTGGAATCAGCGTGGCAAAGTCATTGATGTAACTGTCCCAATTGCCATCGTAGGCGGTGGCGAACAACAGCTTGGCGTCATTTTCCAAAATGACAAAGCGCATATCATGGACCGTTCCCACGCGATCGGCACCAGAGAACCTGCCTCCTTGAGTTGCCAGGATTGCACGTAACTTATCCGCGCCGCCAGGCTTGAACGGCACAATCACCGTAAGTTCAGAAATCTGTCCATCCCGTAATCCGACGCGATTCGCCGGTACTGTTTTATCCGTGGCAGGTGTCATCGGGTAAGTCTCCATTCAGGAGCGTATGAGCTCCTTAGCAAAATAAAAACAATGCGCTATTGTACAGCAGTTCGTTAGAAATTCAGTTGAAACCAACGCACCACGGCATTCTTCGATTGGGGGTGCTTGATCTTGACCCAGCCCGGCCCCAGTCGTGAAGCTTTATCAGCGGCAAGCATTTCAATTGTGACCGGCCCTGGCTTGTATCCCGCGCTGGCCATTACCTGTTTAATCTGCTGCTCCGTCACGGTGACTCCGGGCAAGAAATCGAGCGTGATTCTCGCTTTCTTCATATCGTACTTAGCCCACTCAACGCCCTGTAATTGATAGAGGCGAACCGTGATGTTGAAATAACCGCGCGGAGAGAATACGCCGTTCAAGCCCGCGACCGCGCGCGCAACCGTCGTACCCGGTGCGTCTGTGGCGGCATTCAAACTGGCGGACAGCAGCGCCGCGGCAATCAGACAGATCAACCGGCTCATGACCGGTTCCTGGCGTGGCGCCATGTGGGGGCAGCCAGATAATATTCATAAAACAGGAAAAACGTGCTCCTCTGCTTCATTCGTGTGGCTCCCGGCAGATCCTGCACGAGTGGAAGTTGCGCGCCTAAGCCGATCTGCCAGTGCAGCGTAGATAGTTCAAGCACCGCATCCTGCCGGAGAATTCTGCCTCCTGAATTGACGGCGAAGAGCCCGTTTACATGGTCTTTACCCTCCTGAACGTAATTCGATTCCACAGAGAACACGACTAACTTCGGTAAGCCCTCTTCGGGCATGTGGATGGGATAAAGCTTGACTTCGAACTGCGCGTCCGCGCGGAATTGGCTGCCTGGGCTAAGGCCGGATGTAGTAACAGCGTTGTATCGATAAGTGGAATCCGCGGCCATGCCGATACGCAAGTTATTAAAGCCCGCGGCTACACCAACATAGGGGTCCACCGTACCGCTGCCCGTTTGAAGCGCTTTCGGTAATAGCCCCAGGGGACTGCGAAGGCGGCTATCGCCAGTGGGCAGGAACGCGCCGGCCAAGGGGGCGATACGAAACGTGGATTTCGGCTTATCGCGTTTATACAACGTATATCTGGCATAGAACAGCGTGTCACTCGATCCGCCTGAACTTAGCCGCACAGAGCCTGCGCTTGTGTTTTGCGTGAGCGAACCGAAGCCCTGGTTGATATTGGCAAACAATCCCCAGCGCGACGTAAGACCGTACCCGACCGTGATGGGGAACTGCACACCGTGAAACTGCCTGGTGGAAAATGTGGGCTGCGCGTTGAAGCGGACCAGCATTTGTTCCTTAGCGACCGGTAGCGCGGTCACAAACGTTGCAGGGGATGCGAACAGGAAGGGAACCGTTGCGGGAAGCAACAGCAGAGTGAAAAATCGGTTCGATATAGACACACGGAAGTGTAACAAATTGTTCGCTGCTTCAACTCTGGCGGGATGGGTTCTGCTACCATCCTTTTCCATGAAGAGTATCTTGTTATTCGCCTTGCTGGCGGCTCCGGCCTTATCGCAAACTCCGGCCGATGAGGTCCGGAAGCAAGCCGAATACACGCGTTCGCACTACACGAAATTCGATTTTCGGATTCCCATGCGTGACGGGATCAAGCTCTTCACCAGCGTTTACGTACCGAAGGACCAAAGCCAGCAGTGGCCCATGCTGATGCAGCGCACGCCCTATTCCGTGGCACCGTATGGAATCGACAACTATCGCGCCAGCCTGGGGCCCAGCGACCTATTTACCAAAGAGTCATTCATTTTTGTTTACCAGGACGTGCGCGGCCGCTACCTTTCGGAAGGCGAGTTCGGGGATGTTCCGGTTCACAAGCTCAAGTTTTCCGGCCTAAAAGATACGGACGAAAGTACCGATACCTACGACACCGTGGATTGGCTGGTGAAGCACGTGCTGAACAATAACGGCAAGGTGGGCCAGTACGGCATTTCGTACCCAGGGTTCTATACTGCTTTCGGAATGATCAACGCGCATCCGGCGCTGAAGGCATCGTCTCCGCAGGCGCCGATGGGCGACGTCGGCAACGGCGACGATTCCTATCACAACGGTGCATTTTTTCTGGCCGCGAATTTCGGATTTTACTCCAGTTTCAAGCCTCGCGGCATAGAGCCGGCGCGGCCTGACCGCAATGCCGCGCGCTTCGATTTCGGAACACCCGATGCGTATGAGTTTTACCTTGGAATGGGCGCGCTGGCGAACGCGAATGAAAAATATCTGAAGAACGCGAGTCCCTATTGGAACGAGAATTTGAAGCATGACGCCTACGATTCCTTCTGGCAGGATCGCGCGCTGGCGCCGCATATGCGGAACGTGACGCCGGCGGCTCTGCTTGTGGGCGGATGGTTCGATGCCGAAGATCTATCCGGGCCATTGAAACTGTTCCGCGCGCTGGAGGCGGGTGGCCCGTCATCTCCGGACACTCTGGTAATGGGCCCCTGGCAGCATGGCGGCTGGTCGCGCGGCGATGGAGACAAGCTGGGCAACTTGAGCTTCGGTTCAAAAACCGGCGAGTACTTCCGCAAAGAGATTGAGCTGCCATTTTTTGTTAAGCACCTGAAGAGCAAAGGGGACGTGAAGTTTCCTAAGGCCTGGGTCTTTGAAACCGGTACGGGCGAGTGGCAGCGCTTTGAACAATGGCCGCCGAAAAATGCGGCAATGCGCGAACTGTATCTGGAGGCTGGCGGAAAACTCTCCTTCACTCCCAACCCGAAAGACAAGAGCTACGACGAGTACGTGAGCGACCCCGCGCACCCTGTCCCGGTGCTAGGCGAAATCGGTTCCGGTATGCCTGGGGATTACATGACCTATGACCAGCGCTTCGCCAGCCAGCGGCCCGACGTTCTTACTTACCAGACCGATCCGCTGGATCATGACATTACGGTGGCCGGGCCGATTAGTCCCAGCCTGACGGTTTCCACCAGCGGCACCGATTCCGACTTTGTCGTGAAGCTGATCGATGTTTACCCGAATGACTATCCCGATCCGGACCCGAACGCGTCACACGTCCACATGGCCGGCTATCAACAGTTGGTGCGCGGCGAACCTTTCCGCGGCAAATACAGGAATAGTCTGAGTAAGCCGGAAGCCTTCCAGCCGAACCAACCGGCTAAGCTGGAATTCGTGATGCCGGATGTCTGTCATACGTTCCGGCCTGGCCATCGCATCATGGTGCAGATACAAAGCTCCTGGTTCCCGTTAACCGACCGGAATCCGCAGAAATTCATGACTATCCCGAATGCTAAGGCAACGGATTTTGTGAAGGCTACCGAACGCGTTTATCGTGGATCGACTTTGAAGGTGATGACGCTGGAAGGGGAACGATAAGCTTGTTTGGGACCAAGTCGCTACGGGCGAAGGAGAGCCCGTCACCGCGCAATAAATCGTTTTGAACCGAGGTCATCATGAATTTAAGAGCCGTGGCGGGAATGATTGTATTGGGATTCGGTTCTACTGTTTGTTGTCAGCCGGTGGCGACCACCGGTTCCGTCAAAGGGACAATCCGCCTGGCGGATACGAAAGCACCGGCTGCTGGCGTAAATGTGGTTCTGCGGCCGGTTCGATCCGAATGGTACTCCATGCTGAAAGAAGAGTACACAATTACCGATCAATTCTCCCCCGGCGAGTTCCATGCGGTAACAGACACTTCTGGAGGCTTCACAATAACAAACGTCCGGGCTGGTGAGTACTACGTGGTGCCGCATCTGGCAGGCTATATCGCGGCTCAAGATTTTGTTCCTCCGGGAGCTTTGGCCCCTGAATTCCACGGGGAAACGCGACTGCCAGGCTTTGTTGGAAGAGTTGTTGTTTCCTCCCGGATTACGGCACATACCGATCTGGTCTTAGAGCGGGGAGGCACGATAGAAGGGATAGTAGCTTTTGGCCAGGGGCGGCCCGAGATTCTTCCTAAGCGGTCTTTGATGGGCATCGCTCTGAATCTTTCCGTTAAAGGGCAAGACGGTCAGTTCAGACGCGCTCTGGGTGCTAGTCACCCGGGCGAAGATGGCCATTACCGGATTGATGCGGTTCCTAAGGGCTCCTATATTCTTTTTGCGGCATTGGGGGGAGGTATGGTGCAGACAGACCGGGGACTTCAAGGAAGCAGCGGCCGCTTCATCTACTTCGGCAGCACTGTTCGCCCCAGCAGAGCGCAGGTTATTGAGATGACTGGAGGAACTGCAAGGCGAACTGGCGTGGACATCACCATACCGATGACTGGTTTGCACACGGTGCGCGGAAAAGCCGAAATGGTGGGCGGCAAGCCGATCATCGAAGGAATTATTAGGCTATTTCCGACCGGAGAGAGGGACCCCTCACGTGCGAATCCTCTGGCTGCCAATGGGACTTTTGAGTTCGATCAAGTTGTTAGCGGCGACTACACGGTTTGGTTAGAAGATGTGCCGCAATACGAGTTTGCAGGGCCTGCTCCCGATGGGAAAGGTATTCGTATGAAACAAAGAAAAAAGCTTTACAATGCGTTGTCCCAAGACCTCTCAGTTATTGACCGGGATCCCCCAGTGGTTGTTCTACGGCCCAATTCGGTTTCTAAGTAGCTTCTCTACGCAAGATGAATGACGTTCCGATGCGCTTTGCGCAAGATGCATTCGGCGGACTAACTCCTCATGTAATGCCGCATCTGGATAGCTTGCGCGGAATCGTGTTGCTCCAGCAGCCGGAGAGCCTCCCGCAGTACCTCGCTGGATGAATTGTAGTGGCCGGATTCCACTTTTGCGAAAACCAATTTTTTAAGTTCCGGGGTCTACGACATGTCTATAAAATGCTCCTGCATGCCGTTACCTGGCAATCTTATCCGTCATCACATTTTCGGTTGCGGCACGAATGCGATCGAGTTGAAAGCCATGGTGATGAATGTGGGGGGAGAAAAAGCTGTGCACCCGCGGCAAAGTCATCCAGCCGCTAACAGGATGCCGGAACACTCCCTCCCGGACTTGATCGCGTGTTACTTAAGTGAGTAGTGAGGCTAACTCCTTGCGCGCTGCTCCCCAATCGTGACGTACGCTTGCTAGATTTATATTTGGATCAGGCGACATTTGTGAAGCTGATTTGGGAACCTTGACTCTGCGATCCGACCGGAAGAGGCGGTCAAGAAACAGGAACCCAGCCGGTCCCGCAACCCGATTGCGTGCGGCGTACTTAGCCCGAGACGAGTTGCGTCTAAGATTCTGCCTTCCACTTTGACTCTGTCGAGCATCTCTGTTTTCTGGCGTTCGAGTTCCTCAAAAGTAACCATGTTACCGACTCATCCCAATCAGTAATTGGCGCGCAGACCACCCGACAATCAGCAGAAACCCTATGCAGCTAAACAAGATCACAACCAAGCGCCGCTCCGGTGACAGATACCGCGCCTTGATCATTGACTTACCCGAAGTGTCAAGAGTAATTCGCATGGCCACCCGGGCCGCGCGCTTCTCATCCAGGTTAACGATGACAACCGCGAACTCGCCCGGCACTCCAATCTCCTGATGCAGCGTTCCTGAAGTTGATGTAGCGATACTCTCGTGTTCACGCCCCTTCAACAAAGCCTGCAAGTTATCGGCGGTTACCAGTTCCACGCGCGCGCGGCCAGGGTCATCCACCTTAAAGGTGCAGTCTACATCCGTCGGCAATTTGTCCGTGATTGTAAACTTCTCGTACCGCCATTCTCCGGCAGGAACCACGTTCACGTCATCCCGCAGGAGAGTCACGCTGGCGGAGAGCACTAGCAAGGCGGCCCAAAGCATTATTCGGAGTGGACTACCCGGCCACCCACCACAGTCATGGTGACACGCGTTTTCAGAATCCCGGCTTCCGGGATAGTCATGATGTCACCTGAAAGCATCACGAAATCCGCGGCCTTACCGGCGCTGAGCGAACCTTTCGATTTCTCTTCAAAAGCGGCGTAAGCCCCCGCTTGTGTCCAGCTCTGCAAAGCTTCCGCACGGGTCATTTTCTGCGCGGGATACCAGCCTCCATTGGGCGAGCCCTGATGATCTTCACGCGTCACCGCGGAATAGAATCCCCAGAGCGGATTCGGCTGTTCCACGGGAAAATCCGACCCGTTCGCCACCACAATACCCCGCTTCAGAAACGATTGCCACGCATAAGCGCCCTTCACGCGCTCCGGCCCCAGGCGCGCTTCCGCCCACCCCATGTCGCTGGTGGCGTGCGTCGCCTGAACGCTGGCGATGATATTGAATTTCCGGAACAAGTCAAAATCTTCGGGAGCCACCACCTGTGCATGTTCCACGCGAAATCTTTTGTCATTCGGTCCGCCCAAAGCCGCCGCGTACGCGTTCAGCACCGCCCTGTTCCCGCCGTCGCCGATAGCATGGGTGCACACCTGAAAGCCCGTCTTGACCGCCTCCAGGGAAACCTGCCGGATCAGTTCTTCCTTGTTGATGAGTAAGCCGCTATTTTTCGCGTCGTCCGAGTAAGGCGCCAGCAGCGCGGCCCCACGCGAACCCAGCGCGCCATCCGCATATAGCTTGATGCTGCGCACAGTCAGAAACTCTCCAATCTCCGGACCGCGCTTTTTATATAGCTCCCACAAAGGCCCCACGCCGCCGATCATGGCATTCACGCGGACCGGCATTTCGCCGGCCGCCATCAATGACCGGTAGCCCTGCAGGGTCTCCCAGGAAACGCCAGCGTCATGCACGGACGTAATCCCCAACCGCGCCAATTCCGCTGTCGCGCGCTTCAGATAACGGCGAACCTGCTCCGGCGTGGCTTGCGGAACCTTGCGCCCCACCAATCCCTGCGCCATATCGATCAGAACGCCCGTCGCTTCCCCGGAATCCGTGCGCAGAATCTTACCGCCATCCGGGTCCGGCGTTTTCCCGTTCACATCCGATAGATCCAGCGCCCGCTGATTCACCCAGGAAGCATGCCCATCCACGCGGGACAAAGTCACGGGATTCGCTGGAGCCGCCCGGTCGAGACTCGCCTTCGTCGGAAACTGCTTTCCGGGCCAGAGATTTTGGTCCCAACTGCGACCGCGAATCCACTCCCCCGGCTTGGCTGTTTTCGCTGCTTTTTGAACCAGCGCCGCAGCCTCGGCTTCAGATTTTACGCCGCGCAGATCGAGGGTTTCCAGGCTCTCGCCCAGCCCTTGCACGTGGCCATGGCTATCGATAAAGCCCGGCATCACCATGGCCCCATGCGCATCCACGGTGCGTGTGGCTTTGCCGTCCCAGGCATCGCCCACGGAGAGAATTTTTCCGTCTTTCACAACCAGAACGGCTGCATTTGGCTTGGCTGGATCGGCTGTATAAATCTTCGCGTTGCGGATCACCAGGTCCGCGGTTTGCGCATGTAAGGAAACTGCCGCCAGAAGGGTAAGCCAGCGCATGAAGCTCAGTATGGCATGTACCATATAGAGTATGAGCTCCAGCGGAATGGCGATGCCGATTGACGGTGTAGCAACGCAGCCTTGGAAACAGTGGATCGGTTGGAGTGCCGCGATTTTGACGGCCATTCTGTTCCTGGTGGCGGGCATCTGGAAGCTGACCGACCCCATGGGCGCGGCGGTGCGGATCGCTCAGGCCAAGGTCCCCGAATCGCTTAGCCTGATTGGCGCAATCGGCTTGGGAACGTCCGAAACGCTTGCCGGAGTGCTAGTGCTGTTCCCGAAATACCGCCGGTGGGGCGCGATGCTTGCCTCCGCCCTGCTGCTTTTCTTCATGGCTTATATCGCCTTTTTTTACGGAGAATTGCAAGGCCAGGAGTGCACTTGTTTCCCCTGGGTGAAACGCGCGGTTGGTCCGGCATTTTTCGTCGGTGACGCTATCATGCTGGCACTGGCGGGTTTGGCCGGAATTTGGACTGCCCGGCCACGCGGATTGCGCACTCCTCTGCTCATTCTTGCCGCGATCGTGCTTTTCGCGGCAGGCTCTTACGCGGTTGCCGCCGGCAGCGCAACCGGAACTCCGGCACCCTCCACCGTTATGATGGACGGCCAAGCCACCTCAATCCGGTCCGGCAAGGTGTTTCTCTACTTTTTCGATCCCGCTTGCATGCACTGTCTGGATGCCGGGCGCAAGATGGCCCAGATGAATTGGGGAGATACCAGAGTGATCGGTGTGCCTGTGGTAGAGCCGCAGTTCGGGGCCGCCTTTATGAAGAAGAGCGGCTTGAACAAGCCAATCTCCACGGATGGGGAGCTGCTGAAGAGGACTTTCGCGGTGAAGGGCACGCCCGGGGGAATCGCCATCGAAAACGGCCGTGAAAAAGCAGAACTCACGCGTTTCGAGGGCGAAGAACCGGCAGCCACCCTGCATAAACTCGGATTCATCTACTAGGCCCAAAAGGACACACCGATGCCCCCGGAATACCTACCGCTTTTTCTGTTTCTGGCGATGGCCGTGCTGCTTCCGGTGGTGAGCCTTTCTGTCTTTAAGCTCTTACGGCCTTCGCACCCGAACGCCGTAAAATCTCAGATTTACGAGTGTGGAATTGAAGCTGTATCAAATTCTCGCGGGCGCTTCAACGTCCGGTTTTATCTGGTAGCGATTTTGTTCGTCATCTTCGATGTGGAGACAGTCTTTTTATTTCCCTGGGCGGTTCGCTACCGCGCGCTCGGCTGGTTCGGGGTCGCGGAAGTTGCCGTGTTCCTGGGAATTTTATTTACTGGATACATTTGGGCTTACCGAAAAGGAGCATTGGAATGGAATTGAAGCGCTGGCTATTATTGAGTGTCCTGGCAGTATCCGCCCTGCAGGCGGCACCACAGCTACAACTGAGTACCACCGCGATTGGCTTCATCAACATCGCCGCGGGTACGAATGGACCCACCCAGACGGTTCAAGTCACCAACGCGGGTGATGGCACGCTGAATTTGAGCACGGTAGCATCCGCGAGTTGGCTGGCGCCTTCGGTTGTCCCCGGAGCGGTGCGCATCGCACTGAATACTTCCGGGCTCGGCGCCGGAACCTACACCGAATTCGTGACGGTCAACGCGCCCGGCGCGGTGGATGCTCCCCAAACCATTTCAGTCACAGTGCAGGTGGGCGGGGTTCCCTCGTCGCTTGAATTTTATGTCTCGCCGAACGGCGGGACGGCCTCTCAAACGTTTCAATCCCAGAACCCGCTGAACAGCAGTATCAGCACCAGCGATGGGCGCCCCTGGCTTTCCGTCAACCTGAACGGGAGCTTCAATTTTTTCTATCCGTATCGGGTTACCTCCACTTCGCAACCAGGGCAGCCTGAAGGCGATTACAACGGTACCATCGCACTTACCGGCAGCCCCAATCCCTCCGAAAACCGTAATGTAGCGGTCAAGCTGCATGTCACATCGCAGCCCATCCTGCAATTCAATGGCGCGACACCTCTCCGAATTACCGGCCTCACCAACGGGGCGAAAGTGACACAGACTTTCTCAGTCTCAAACCTGGGTGCATCGAATCTGACTGTTTCCGGCGGCACCGCAACTACCACCGCAGGGGGCAATTTCCTAAGCGTCACCGCGGCCAACAACTCCCTGGTAAGCGTCACGGCGGACCCTGCTGGCTTGCAGCCCGGCGTGTATTCGGGCTCCATCGCGCTCACCTCGAACGCGGTAAATGCCACCTCCGTGCCTGTGCAGTTCGTTGTCACCAATCCTTCGGTCCCGAATATCAGCTTTGGAGGCGTGGTGGACAACACCACGTTCCGGCCCATTCTTGCGCCGGGCGACATTGCGGCGCTCTTCGGCTCCCAACTGGGCGGTCCCACTCCCACGGGTGCCTCGTCCCTGCCGCTCAGTACCTCGCTTGCGGGTGTGCGCGTGCTGGTGAACAACTTGCCCGCGCCGGTTTATTACGCCTCCGCCGGACAGATCAATTTTATTGTCCCGCTTGCCACGCAGCCGGGCCCAGCGCAGGTGACGGTGGAATATAACGGCCAGCAGGGCAACACGGTCAGCACGAACATTCAGCTCCGTGCCCCACGCATCTTGCGTTTGGGCGTAGGCGAATACGGCATCATCACGAACCAGGATGGCTCTTTCCCCATGCCCGCCACTCCGGGCCTGAACAGCCACCCCGCGAAACCCGGAGATGTGCTGACCATTTACGCTATCGGCCTGGGTGCCACGAATCCCGCGGTGGCTGACGGCGCGGCCGCTCCCGCTTCCGAACCCCTGGCCCGCACTCCGCTTCCGATCGTCACGTTTGGGGGCGGTTTCAACGGTTCGCCCACCCCAGGCACAGTCTTCTATTCCGGGCTGACACCGGGCTTCGTCGGCCTTTATCAGATTAACGTCACGATCCCTGCGGACGCCCCCATCGGCAATGCCGTTGGATTGCAATTCTCAGTGGGAGGCGCCACCAGCAACGGCGTTTTTCTGGCGATCGGCCGTTAGCGCTACCCACCGGAACCGGCGGGTTCCACCAATGCAGCCATGGAACCTTTCGATTGCGGCAACCGCCAATCGGGCCCATACATCTGAACCTGATCGCGTGCGAATTCGGCTTCATTGAGTTCGCACGTGATCAAAATCGTCCTGCCCCGCATATCCACCTCCTGCGCATGCCGAAGCGCTTGCTCCAAAGTGAATACAAAAATCTTCTGTAGCATTTCAATCACATAGTCATAGGTGTGATCGTCATCATTCAGCAGCACCGCGCGGTACAGCGGCGTTTTGTCCCGCTTTGTCTCGTCCTCAATGCCCGTCTCCCGCGTTGGGGCGAAGGTGGTCTGAGCCATTGCGAACCAGTATGTCACGGGCGAAGGACGCGGTTCTTCAGCGAGTGCATCAGTATATAAAAGTTCAAAGCCTGAGACAGATTCTTGATGTAATACAAATCGTATTCAAGGGCCAGTGCGCGGTCGTCCTGATTCTCAGCCGTCTGATTCACCTGGGCCCAACCGGTGATGCCGGGCGGCACCGCATTGCGGTAATGGTAGAACGGCAGCGCTTCCGTCAACATCTTTGCGGCAGAGGGCTCTTCGGGAGACGGGCCCACAAGCGACATTTCACCACGCAGTACGTTCAGCAACTCTGGCATGACGTCCACCCGGATTCGCCGGTATAGCCAGTGGAGCGAAGGTTCCTGCCGGAAGCGCCGCATTTGGAAAACCCTACCGTTCTTTCCTTCGCGCGGGAACTTCGCCAGTACCGGCCCCTTCCCCCGCAGGCGAAGCCAAAGCGCCACGGGCAGCAGCAAAGGCAACAGCAGTATCAAGCTGAGTGCGGCCACAATGGTATTCACAAAGCGCGCCATGTTTACCGCGCCACCTCTGGGTGCGAACGTCCGCGAGAACATCACCTGCTGTTCGGACAAGTCTTCCAGCCGGACCCGCTGATAGACACTCTCATACGTCTTACTGGCTTCTTCAATCTGGAGCCCTTCGAAACGCAGCGCCACCAGATCCGCGACTGGGATTGCCGCCCGGCGTTCCGGCATCCCCACCACCAACAGGCTCGGCTTGTACTCGGCCACCATCTGGCGTAAGCTGGCAAAACCGCCCAGCACTTGCGGCCCGGAAGCTTCCCGTTGCGTGTCGTCGTCCAGAAATCCAATCACTCGGTAGCCTGCGCGCGGGTCACGTTCAATGGCCGCTGCCACCGCGTCCGATGTCGCATTGCGGCCTAGAAAAAGTAAGTTGTCGGTTGGCCCGATGCGCTTCACCAGCGCGCTGAAAAGCAGCCGCCAACAGAACAGGCCAAACAGCGCGATCACGCTGCTATAAAGCATCAGGAGCTGCGGCACCGTCCAATCCCGGAAGATATAGGTGGCCACCGTTTGTGCCAATATCGCGACGCCCAGCGCCTGGCAAATTTGCTGCATCAGCAGCACGCGGCTGCTCACCTGCACGTCCGCGTACATGTCGAAAAAATACATGGCCAGAATGATGGTGGCAATCGCCAGCACCACCAGAGTGATTCCTCCATCCAGAAACAGATAGAACCAGGCCGAAGGCGGATACAGCATTTCCGCCGACACATAGAAACAGGCGAACAATAGCAAAATTTCCGAAACAAGCAGGGGCAGCACGCCCGCCGACGCATGATGCCGAATCACTCTGATCATCTGTTACTCGCCGCCGCTCATGCTTCCGTGCGCACCATTTGCAGTAAGGCCTGTATGTAGCCGAACGCGAAAGCAAAGGCCTGCGCCCCGCCCGTATCGCCCTCGATATGCGGTACATGATCCGGCATCAACATGCCGTCGTAACCCACTTCGCGATACACCCGGATGGCTTTGATCATGTTCACATCGCCATCGTCCGGAAACGTCTCCTGAAAATTCAGAAAGCTGCCGCGAATATTGCGGAAGTGCACGTTGAAAATCTTCTTGCGGGTGCCAAAATAGCGGATCACGTCGAAGATTTCATTGCCCGGATCTTTCAACATTTCGGACACCGTGCCCTGGCAAAAATTCAATCCGTGATAAGGGCTCGGGTGGATTTCAATAAACCGCTTCAGGCCCGCAACCGTGCCCAGTACGCGATGTACGCCGCGGAAGCCTTCCGGCTCCTTCATGCCCGGGTCATGCGGATGGCACATGATCCTGATCTTGTTTTCAGTGGCCACGGGAACCACTTTTTCGAGGAAATAAGTAATGCGCTCCCACATCTGGTCCGCGCTCACCGGGCCTGCTTCCGTTAATTTCGTCCGGTCCAGTTCATCGTATTTGAACGTGCTGTAAGTGCTCTCGCCGCGGCCCTTCGTGTACGGGTTCCGAACCACGCCCAGAATCGTCAGGTTATATTTCATGGACGGAATGCCGGCTTCCGCGCAATTCCGAATCATCTGGCAGATGTTATCGATTTCACGATCGCGCTCGGGGCTCTTCCCCAGCATGATGTTCGGGTTTTCCGATTTCGTGATGTAGTTCGAACTTAGCGGCATCGGCAGCGCATCTAGCGCAATTCCATGCGATGCAACCCGCTCGCGCAGTTTTTTCAGGCTCTCGACGGACCATTTCTCATCGAGCGTCTTGGAAGGCAGCGTCCCGCAAATGTTCTTCAATCCGAACGACGACATCACCCTCAGCACCGCATCTTCCATGGAGTGCTGCGTGCCGATCTTCATCAGCACGGGCTTGCCGGTAGCATTCGTGGTTGCGCTTTGTGCGGCAAGCGGCAGTGCCATCGCCGCTGGTACCTTCAGGAAATTTCTACGTTGCATGCTATTTCACCTGGGAGAAGGAAGCTGGATGGACGATAGTGTTGCTGATATTCGAAACAATTTCAGCATCGGAGTTTCCCGGCGCGGCGCGCAGCTTCTGCCACTCCGCATCGGCCCCGAACGCCTTCCAAACTTTATCGCGCATCGCCAGATCGTCATACGCCAGCATGTACGTCAAACTCGGCATGTTGCGGCCGATCACCGTCTGCCCAAAGAAGACAGGCGACATTCCCAGGCGCTGAAAGATTTGGATCTCTCCGCCTTCAAACATCTTCACCTTGCGTTTCAGCGTGGCCGACGTATTCGATTCATACGTGCGAATCTCAAAAATGCGTCCGCCATTCTGCCTGGCGCTGGGCACCACCAGTTTCGGCATGCCTTCAAACGCCCGCAATAAACTGGTCTCCCGCCGCAGGTAGGGAACCTCACCCGCCAAAAATGAATCCGCGTTTTTCTGGTACTCCGCATCCGCGGCCAGGCGAGTCGGAATCGTCTCGAGCGCATCCAGCGTGGGCAGCGTCAGCAGCACCAGCCAGTAAGGGCTGCCTTCGCCAATCACCGGTTGAAAGAACCCAAACGGCGGCAACCCAAGCTTCTTCAATGCCGGCGCATACACATGCTCAAAGAAATCGCTTACGCGCTGCGGCTGCGTTCCATTGCGCAGAAAGAAAGTCTGCAATTCAAAGTATTGAGGTTTCGCCGTATCGGCCGCGGAAGCACCCGCGGCTGCGGCGCCAGCTGAGGCGGCAAGCATAAAATTTCTCCGGTCCATTCGGAACAAAGTATACAAGAACCGGCCTTAGCGGCTCCCCGCGCCCGGATAGAAATGCAGATCCACCGCGTATACCAGAAGGTCCACGTGAACCACATAGCGCACCGTGATGCGCACCGCCTCCGCTGTCCTCACAATCTGAATATTTTCAAATCGCACGGGCAGTTTCAGTTCCTCCGCTTTATCCACCAGACTGGAGCGAATCAACGAGTCATCGCGGCCGCGGGTCTTCGGGTCTTCCGCCAGCACCGAAACATAACGTTGAAACTTCAGGTTGTGCAGATACACCGGCGTCAGAAATGCGCCGAGGGCAAGCAGTGCCAACAGTACCGCCGCGCCCAGCGCTAAACGCCATGCCGCGACAGGTCCGGCTACTGGTCCGGGTCCGCCGCCTTCGTCCCGTGCAGTTCGCTCCACATGTCCTGGTGCTGCTTCCATTTCGGATATTCCGTCCCTGTAAACTGAATCTCTTCGACATTCAGCTTCCCATGCCCATAGATACAGATGTATTCCAGGCGCGGACGCCCGAACTGTAGCATTCTGCTCCAGGAGCCTGTCTCAACAGGCATACGCAGCCGCCGCAGGCACACCCGGCAGCGGTAGCGCTGATCGAGAAATGCAAGATACACCATCCCATAAGCGGCCAGGAACACCATCCCGGTGACCGTGGTATACGGTAGATCGAAGCCGAACAGATACGGCACCATGTCGAAAAATCTAGTCCGTGGAGCCCAAAAGAAATTCACCAGCCACAGCAGCACGCCGCTCATCAGCGCAGCCATGCAAATCTTGCCAAGAAGGAACGCCCAATACCGCACGGTCTGTTCGATTCCGGCGCGCATGCAATAGTTCCTCAACCTTTTAAGAGCGTTTTCGCAATGAAGAGTACGTTCGCGGGTCGCTCCGCCAACCGCCGCATGAAATACGGATACCAGGCTTCCCCAAACGGTACGTAGACGCGCACGCGCCACCCTTCGGCCACCAGGCGCTTCTGCAAATCGCGCCGCACGCCGTACAGCATCTGGAACTCAAAGCGGTCCGGCGAAATCTTCTGATCGCGTACAAACTCCAGCGTGCCCTGAATCATGCGCTCGTCATGAGTAGCAATTCCCGGATAATTGCCTCCCGCCAGCAGGCGCCGTGCCAGCACCAGGAAATTTAAATCCACATCTGCCTTGTCCTGGTAGGCCACGGCAGGGGATTCCAGGTAAGCGCCCTTACAGAGCCGTACGCGAATGCTCCGCGCATTCATCTGGTCCACATCCGTCAGGCTGCGCTTCAAATACGATTGAATCACCGCGCCGCAAGAACCGGTCTCCGCATGAATGTCCTTCACCACCTGAATGGTGCGGGCCGTATACTCGCTGCCTTCCATATCGATCCGCACGAAGCTGCCGAACTGTTGCGCCAGCTTCGCCACACGCAGTACGTTGCGGCGGCACTCTTCTTCCGAAATATCGATTCCGAACTGCGTCAACTTCAGTGACAAGTTCGCATTCAGCCGCATGCGGTCGATCTCGGTCAACGCCTTCAGATAAACCGCTTCGCAAGCGGTTGCCTCGGCCAGGGAAGTCACATTCTCGCCCAGATGGTCCAGCGATACGGACATGCTCTGCGCATTCACCGATTGCGCCACCTGAAGCGCATCCTCCAGCGACATGCCCGCGATGAAGCGCGCTGAAAGCGGCCGTGCGGCCCGTGCTGTCTCCATCCAGTGGCGAAGGCGTTGCTGGCGGGAGAGGTACAGCAAAACGTTGCGCATGCGCTCTAGTTTTAGAATGCCACGGGCCGCCTTCTTAGCGGGAAGGGAACACCAGGATCCGGCCCACCGCCTGGAAGCCTAGCCGCCGGTATAAGCGAAGCCCCAGCGTGGTGGATTGCAGCACAATAGGCTTCTCTCCCGTCACTCCAAACGTTTCGGTAACCGCGTGCCTGGACATGGCTTCCCCGAATCCACGCTTTCGAAACGGAACGCCGGTGGCCAGGTTATACACACCCACAACATCGTCCGACGCGACTGTCGCCACGGTAGCAACCGCTTCTCCGTTCAGGTACCCCACCCAGCCGCGCAAAGGACCTGCCAAGCGGCGCGCGCCATCGTAGATTTCTTCGAACCAGTCCGGCGGCACCCGGAAACACTCGGCACCGAGCCGGCAAAATTCAGCGAGCGATGCATCATCGTTCACCGGCTTAATTTTCAGCTTCGTTGGTTCAGGCAAAGGTCCGTCGATCCGCACCGCCGCCATCGCGGGCATCTCCGGCCCGGGATAAAGCCTCGATCTTTCGCAGATACGTATCAGGCGCCGCCTCAACTCTGGCGCGATCAGCTCTTCGGACACCCATAAAGACCAGGGAAGTCTACGCTTGCGAAACGTCATCGCGGCCAGTTCCACACGCTGCTCCAGGTCCGCCCGCTCCACGATGGGCGAATTGAAGAACGCAGTGTTGAACATCTGGAATTGCGTTCCCGCCGCCGCGATTGTCAGGCCGGGCAATTCACACACCTGGCCCCTTTCCCGATCCATGGCCAAAGAACGAAACATATCGCGCAGGTTCCGTTCCGCCAGCCCGTAATCCATTCGTTTCCAGTATGCCCAAATCCGGCTCTTCAAAAAAACATTTGAATGCCTGGCACTATTGCACCGCGTTTCACACCTTACTCAGCGATGACCACTTCAACCGCAAAAACTTTCTCTCGCCACTTCCTGGCCGCGGCTTTACTACCCATGGG
>Ga0123338_10001551_pt1 | contig 22236 bp, 15 predicted proteins | sample grotaG_FD_89793 | JGI IMG/M metagenome (GOLD analysis project Ga0123338, IMG submission 89793) | Glacier valley bacterial and archeal communities from Borup Fiord, Nunavut, Canada, to study Microbial Dark Matter (Phase II) -... | ecosystem: Environmental > Aquatic > Freshwater > Ice > Glacier ...
ACACTGATGCTGCATTTCTGCGGCGAGATCCGCCTCAACCACTGGTACCGGCGCGCCGCTGAATGGCACAGTGAGCCGGTCATTAAGGCGATTTACGAGACGCTTGCACGCGACGAGGCCCGCCACGGCGGCGCCTATCTGCGCTACATGAAGCGGGCGATGCAGAAGTTCGGCGACGAGGCGCGGGCCGCCTTCGCCAAGGTCGGCGTGCTGATGGCGAGCGCCCGCCGCACGGCGCAGGCGTTGCACCCGACCAACCTGCACGTCAACGCCGGCCTGTTCCCGCGCGACACGATCCAAAGCCGTCTCCCCGACCCGAAATGGCTCGAGAGCTGGCTCGACACCCAGATCCAGTTCGACAGCGTCTGGGAAACCAAGGTCGTCGACCGCATCCTGCACAACCTGAGCCTGCTTCTCGAGCGCAGCTTCGCGAGCGTTCAGGAGCTGAACCGGTACCGCAAGGAAGTGACGGCGAAGGTCGCGGCGGCGGCTGCTGCTGCAGCCGCGGCGGTCGCCGTGCCGCCGGAGCTGCCGGCCCGCCCGGCCTGAGGTGCCGGCGCATCAGCCGATGCTGCCCGGTTTCGTCGCCAAGCTGACCCCACGCGCCGAATTGCTGCCGCAACTCGCGGCGCTGGCGCGGCCGGTGGTCTTCACGAACGGCGTCTTCGACATCCTGCACCGCGGCCACGTCACCTATTTGGCCCAGGCGCGGGCGCTCGGCGCCAGCCTCGTCGTCGGCCTCAACAGCGACGCTTCGGCGCGCGTACTCGGCAAGGCGCCGGACCGGCCGCTCAACGGCGAGGGCGATCGCGCCTGCGTGCTCGCCGCACTCGAGAGCGTGAGCTTGGTGGCGCTGTTCGACGAAGCGACGCCACTCGAGCTGCTGAAGATCGCCCGCCCCGACCTCTACGTGAAGGGCGGCGACTACGACATCGAGTCGCTGGCCGAGACAGCGCTCGTGCGCAGCTGGGGCGGCGACGCCCGGGCGCTGCCCTTCGTCGACGGCTATTCGACGACGGCCCTCGTGGCCCGCATCCGGCGCTGAGTCACGGCCTCATCGGCCGCTTCGCCGGTTGACGATCCAGATCCCGAGCGCCACGGTCGCCAGCGCGAACAGCAGCCGCGCCGTGATCTCCTCGTGCAGCAGGGCCGCGCCGAGAAGGAGGCCAAACACCGGCGTCAGCATCGTGAACGAGGCCAGCCGCGTCGCCGGGTAGTGGCGGATGAGCCAGAACCAGAGCAGATAGCTCATGAAACTGACGATGATCGTCTGGAACGCCAGCGAGGCCCAAGCCAGACGCGACACGTTGTGCGGAAAGGGCGCGCTCATGAATTCCGCCGCGGCCAGCAGCACGAACGCCGAGACGCCGAGTTGGTAGAACAGCGTCTTCTCGGCCGATGCCTGGCCGAGCGCAGTGGCGCGGATGGCGAGCGTGGTCGCGCCCCAGAGCACTCCGGCGAGGACACCGAGGCCGTCACCCAGCCACTGCATCGGCGCGACGGCGCCGTGCGAGAAGCCTTCCGCGAACGCCCAGGCGACGCCGGCGAACGCGAGCACGAGGCCGCCGCTCTGCAGCGCCGAGAGCCGCTCGGCGCGCGCGATCAGCGGCATGCCGAGGGCAACGACGAAGGGCGCGATGTAGATGAAGACAACCATCCGCGACGCCGTCGTGTACTGCAGGCCGACGAAGATGCAGAAGAATTCCGCAGCGAAGAGGGCGCCGGCGAGGAGGCCGCCGGCCAGCGTTCCGTCGCGGCGGAAAAGCGCGATGCCGCGGCCGAGCGCCAGGAGCCAGACCAGAAGCGCGGCGCCGCCGGAACGGATCGCGGCCTGCCAGAGCGCCGGCACCTCGGCGAGGATCGCCTTCGCGGCGACCTGATTCAGGCCCCAGAGAAAGCAGCAGAGAACCAGGGAGGCGACGGCGAAGGTGTCGAGCCGGGTCTTGCGGTCGGTCATCGCTGGCCGAAGACGGCACGCCAGAGCGCGACCACGGCGCGGCTCGCCTCGGTCATCGCCTCCGGATCGACCTGGGTCGGCTGCTCGTCGAGGCGGGCGCGGTGCTGGGCGCGGCGCAGATCGCGGTAGGCGTCGGCGGCCGCGTGGCCGATGCCGGCCGGCAGCAGCCCGGCCGCCTCCGCCCGCTGCAACAGCGCGATGTTGCCGACGTCGTCCTGCAGCTCCGGGTGGCGGCCGCCGTCGCCGAGCACCAGCGTCTGCACCGCGAACTCGACGTCCATCATGCCGCCGGCGCTGTGCTTCACGTCGAAGCGGCCGGCCGGTACCGGGTGGGCGCGGCGCACCTTCTCGCGCATCGCCACGACCTCGGCGTGAAGAGCTGCGGCGTCGCGCGGTGCCGCCAGCACGGTCCGGCGCACGGCTTCGAAGCGCGGCGCGACCCTCTCGAGGCCGGCGCACCAGCGCGCCCGCGTCAGCGCCTGGTGTTCCCAGGTCCACGCGGTGTTGCTGCCGCGACCGGTCTGGTAGTTCTCGAACGACGCCATCGACGTCACGAGCAGGCCGGAGTTGCCGTTCGGCCGCAGTGCCGTGTCGATGTCGAACAGCTCGCCGGCGGCGGTGCGCATCGTCAGCCAGGTGATGAGCTTGCGAACGAAGGCGCCGTAGACCTCGGCGGCCTTGTCGGCATCGGTGTCGGGATCGTCGTAGACGAAGACGACGTCGAGGTCGCTGCCGTAGCCGAGCTCCTTGCTGCCCAGCTTGCCGTAGGCGATGACGGCCAGCTGCGGCTCGGCACGATGCGCCGACTTCAGGTGCATCCACGCCCAGCGCAGGGCGCAACAGAGCGTCGCGTCGGCGAGCGCCGAGAGGTCGTCGGCGACCTGCTCGACGGTGATGTGACCTTCGACGTCGCGCACCAGCGTGCGGAAGACTTCGGCGTGATGGGCGCGCCGCAGCGTGTCGAGCAGCAGCTCCTCCTCGGCCTGGCTCGAACGCTGCCAGCCGGCATGACGTTCTTCGAGCTCGCGCGTGTAGGCCGCCGAGTCGAAGCGGTCGTGGAGCAGGCGTTCGTCGGCGAGTTCGTCGATCACGCCCGGGTGCAGCATCAGGTAGCGCATCGGCCAGCGCGCCAGGCCGAGCAGGCGCAGCAACCGGTTCTGGACTTCGGGCCGCTCGGCCAGCAGGGCGAGGTAGCTCTCGCGGCGCAAGAGCGGCTCGATCCAGTCGATGAAGAGGATGGCGGCGCGCAGCGTGCAGCGCGCCTCGGCGACGGCCTTGGCGGCGCGCGTGACGAGGCGCGCCAGCCGCACCTTGCTCTCGTCTTTCAGCAGCCTGATCTTCGGCTGGTCGCAGAGCGGCCGCACGCGCGCCGCCAGCTCCGGAGGCAGCTCGGCCAGGAAGGCCTCGGCATCGACCGGCTGCTGCGGCGGGCCGCAACTGCGGCAGTCGCCGCTGCCGTTGGCCGGGTTGCGGCCGTCGTGAAGCAGCAGGTCGAATTCGCCGGCAACGAATTCGCGCGCTTCGCCGAGCCGGTCGATCAGGCCGCCGGCGTCGAGCGCGCCGTCGGCCTCGAGGCTGGCGGCGATCCAGGCGAGGTCGCCGTCCTGTGTCGGCAGCACGTGGGTCTGCTGGTCGTCGAGGTACTGGATGCGGTGCTCGACGCGACGCAGCAGCGTGTAGGCGGCGGCGAGGCGCTCGGCGCTGGCGCGCTTCATGAGGCCGCCGGCGGCGAGCTTGTCGAGTGCCTTCAGCGTCGAGCGGGTGCGGATCTCCGGGAACTGGCCGCCGCGCACGACGAGCAGCAGCTGCACGATGAATTCGATCTCGCGGATGCCGCCGCGCGACAGCTTCACATCGTTGGCGCGCTGCGGCCGGCCGGCAGCGCGCCGCTGCGCTTCGTCGCGCACCTTCGCGTGCAGCTGGCGCAGCCCTTCGAAGACGCCGTAATCGAGATAGCGGCGATAGACGAAAGCGGTGACGAGCGAGCGCAGCGCCAGCGCCCGGCCGCTCTCGACGGCAGCGCGCGGCGCGACGACGCGGCTCTTCAGCCACGCGAAGCGCTCCCACTCTCGGCCGTGCGCCTGCAGGTAGTCCTCGAGCATCGGCAGGCTTGTGACCGGCGGCCCGGAGTTGCCGTTCGGCCGCAGCATGAGGTCGACGCGAAAGACGAAGCCGTCTTCGGTGACGTCGCCGACCAGCGTGTAGAGACCGCGCGCCACCTGGGCGAAGTATTCGTGGGCGCTGACGCTCGGCAGGCGGGCGCTGCCGTCGTCGCCGACGCCGTCGGTGGCGCCGTCGTCTTCGTAGACGTAGATCAGGTCGATGTCGGAAGAGACGTTGAGCTCGCGGGCGCCGAGCTTGCCCATGCCGACGATCCAGAAGTCGATGCGCCGGCCGGCCGTATCGCGCGGCACGCCGAAGCGGCGGTCCTGAACGGCGAGCGCCTCGGCGACAGCGAGTTCGAGCGTCGCCTCGGCGAGCTCGGTCATGGTCCGTGTCACGTCGGCCAGCGGTGCCGCTGCCTCGACGTCGAGCACCGCCAGGCGCTCGAGCGTGAGTTGCCGGGCGATGCGCATTGCGGCCCCGAGGGCGTGGCCTTGGCCTCGCAGCGTCGCGACCAGGGCGAGGATCTCGGCGCGACCCGGTGCGCCCGCCGGCAGCAGGGCCAGCTCGGCGCCGTAGCGGCGGCGGATGCGCTGCACGAAGCGGCTGTGGGCGGCGAGGGCGCCGGTCGTCGGCGGCGACGCGACGGCGACATCGGGCGAGGTGTCGCGGTGGCCGGTGGCGGTGGTCATGGGTGCCATCGTCGCGCCGGTCTCTGTGCTAGATTGAAGCGATCGGATCGAGGCATCGGTGCAGACCGTGCCGCGCCGGCTCAGCCAGTCGGGCGCGCAACGCCCGGCCTTGAAGCCCGGCCGGTCGGCGCAACGCTGTCTTCATGTCCTCGCCCCCACCCCTCGACGCCGCTCCGGCGACGCGCCCCGATACAAGGTCGCCGCGCCGCTCGCGGCTGCGGCGCCTGTCGCGAGCGTTGCTGTGGGCACTGTCGGCCACGGTCGGCGTGCTGATGGTGTGTTGGCTCTCACTTCACTGGCTCATTCTGCCGCACATCGAAGCGTGGCGCGTCCCCATCGAGGCGCGTGCCAGCCGCATGCTCGGGGCGCCGGTGAAGATCGGTGCGATTACCGTGCAGTCGAGTGGCTGGGTGCCCGCTGTCGACCTCGCCGACGTGCGCGTCCTCGACGCCGAAGGCCGCGTCGCGCTTGTCCTGCCGCATGTCTTCGCAGCCTTGTCGCCACGCTCGCTGCTGGCCTTCGAGCCGCGCTTCGCCCAGCTCCTGATCGATGGCGCCAGCCTCGACGTTCGCCGCGACCCGAGCGGCCGCGTCCGCGTCGCCGGCCTCGATTTCGCCGCCAAGGCCGGCGCGGCCGCCGACGACGACGCCGCCGCCGACTGGTTCTTCAGCCAGCACGAGTTCGTGATCCGCGGCGGCACCCTGCGCTGGATCGACGATGCCCGAAAGGCGCCACCGCTCGAGCTCGGCAACGTCGAGATCGTCGTCCGCAACGGCCTGACCGAGCACGACCTGCGCATCGACGCGACGCCACCGGCCGGCTGGGGCGATCGCTTCAGTCTGCGCGGCCGATACAGGCAGCCCCTCTTCGCGCGCAGCGGCGACTGGCGGCGCTGGAGCGGCAGCGCCTACGCCGACCTGCCGCGTGCCGACGTGCGCGAGCTGCGCCGCCACATCGGCCTGCCATTCGAGCTGAGCGAAGGCGACGGCGCCCTGCGTGGCTGGTTCGACGTCGAGGACGGCGTGCCGAAGACCGCCACCGTCGACCTGTCGCTGCGCGCCGTGACGCTGCGGCTCGACCCGGCTGTCGAGCCGCTCGAGTTCGAGCAGATCCAGGGCCGCATCAGCGCCGAGAAGAAGGGCGACCGCACGAGTGTGGCGGTGCGCCGCTTCGGCTTCGTCACCGGTGACGGCATCCGCTGGCCGCAGGGCGACCTCGACGTCGCCTGGCGGCAGAACGACGCCGGCGACGTGGCCAGCGGCGAGTTCGCGGCGCAGCGGCTCGACGTCGGCGTGATGGCCGAGATCGCGACCCGGGTGCCGCTCGGCAAGGCGCTGCGCGATCTGCTGGCGCACCTGCATCCGCAAGGCGTTATCACCGGCCTGGCGACGCGATGGGACGGGCCCATCGACGCCCCGGAGCACTATCGCGTCAAGGGAGTCCTCAGTGGCCTGTCGCTGGCGGCACGTCCGGAGGTGCGCGCCGACGCCATCGGCCGGCCCGGCCTCAGCCACGCCACGGTTCAGCTCGAAGCGAGCGAGGCCGGCGGCAAGGCGCAGGTCGGCATCGCCGGCGGCGTCCTCGACCTGCCGGGCGTGTTCGCCGATCCGGCGGTGCCGATCGAGCGCCTCGACGCCGGGTTGTCTTGGACGATCGCCAAGCCCGAGGGTACGGCCGCCTCGACGATCCACGTCAAGGTCGACAACGTCCGCTTCGAGAACGCCGATGCCAGGGGCGAATTGCGCGCGAGCTGGCGCACCGGGCCAGGCAGCGGCTGGGGCCGCGGCGATCGCTATCCCGGTGTGCTCGAACTCGACGGCAAGCTCGTCGACGGCAACGCCGTGCGAACCATTCGCTACCTGCCGCTCGGCCTGCCCGACGGCGTTCGCGGCTACGTCGGCCGCGCCGTTCGTGCCGGCACGCTGAAAAGCGCCGCCTTGCGAATCCGTGGTGATCTCGCCGACTTTCCCTTCCACGACCCGAAGATCGCCGGCGACGCCGAGTTCAGGATCGCCGCCCAGGTCGAGGGCCTCGACTTTGCCTACATCCCGTCGGACCCGGCGGTCGCCACCGGCGCGTCAGCGCTCTGGCCGGCCCTGACCGGCATCGGCGGGGAGCTGGTCGTCGATCGCAACACGCTCCAGTTCCGTGCCACCAAGGCGCGCCTGGCCGGCGTCGACTGGAGCCGGATCACCGGCCGAATCGGCCACCTCGGCGACGGCGCCCGCCTCGAGGTCGATGGCGCGGCGCGCGGCGGCCTGGCCGACATGCTGCGCTTCGTCAACACGACGCCGGTCGGTGGCTGGATCGGGCAGGTGCTGGGTGCGGCCGCCGCGACCGGCCCGGCCGACCTCAAGCTTGGAATCGTCGTGCCGCTCGAGCGACCGGAGCAGACGACCGTGAAGGGCAGCCTGCAGCTGGCCGGCAACGATGTGCGCATGACCGCCGACACGCCGCTCCTCGCTGCCACGCGGGGCCGCGTCGACTTCACCGGCACCGGTTTCGCCGTCAGTGCCGCGACCGCGAAAGTGCTGGGCGGTGATCTTGCGTTCGAAGGCGGCTCCGGCGCTGGTGCCGGCAGCGCGGGCGTGCCGCGCTTCAGTGGTCAGGGCACGGCCACGGCCGAAGCCTTGCGACACGCGACCGAGCTGGGATCGATCGCCCGGCTCGCCACCGCGCTGAGCGGCCAGACCGGCTACAAGGCTTCGCTCGCCTTCGCGGGCGGCCGACCGCAGCTCGATGTGGCGAGCAACCTCGTCGGCATGGCCATCGAGCTGCCGCAGCCGATCGGCAAGGCAGCGGCGACGCCGATGCCGCTGCACGTGCGCACGGGCGCCGACGACAGCAGCGGCGGCGCTTCGACCACGCCGACCACCGCGGCGGCGGCGCCGGTCCGCGAAGCGTTGCAGGTCGAGCTCGGCCACGCTCTGCAAGCGCGCTTCGTTCGAGTCGGCGACGGCGACTCGGCGCGGGTGATCCGCGGCGCCATCCGCGTCGGCGACGCCGCCAGCGCGGTGGTGGCTGCCGCCGTGGAAGCGCCGGCGATGCCGGCCAGCGGTGTCGCCGCGACCGTCGTCCTCCGCAAGCTCGACCTTCCCGAGTGGCAGAGCGCGCTGGCGCGACTGCAGGGCACCGGTGCACCACGACCGGCTGCCAGCGCTGTTGCCGCGCCGCTGGTGTTCGATGCGTCGGGCGGCGACGGCTACCTGCCCGACAGCATCTCGCTGCGTGTGGCCGAACTCGAGACCGGCTCGCGCCGGCTTGGCAACGTCAACGCCACCCTGTCGCAGCGGGCCGGCCTCTGGCGCGCCCAGGTCGAGGCCGACGAGCTCGCCGGGCTGGTCGAATACCGGCCGGCGCGCCCCGGGTCCACCGCCGGCGCCGGGCGCGTCTATGCGCGGCTGGCGCGGCTGTCGCTGCCGAAGGGCGACGCCGAGCGCGTCGAGAGCCTGCTCGAGGAACCGCCGGCCAGCATCCCGGCGCTCGACATCGTCGTCGACGACTTCGAGCTGCGCGGCCACCGACTCGGGCGCCTCGAGGTCGCCGCCGCCAACCACACCAGTCCGGCGGCGAACGGCCGCGAGGCGACGCGCGAGTGGCAGCTCTCGAAGCTGAGCCTGACGATGCCCGAAGCCCAGTTCACCGCCAGCGGCACCTGGGGCATCCCGGCGTCTGCGACAGCGGGAACTGCCGCCGGCCGGCGCGCCGCGATCGACTTCCATCTCGCCGTCGCCGACAGCGGCGCCTTGCTCGGGCGGCTCGGCATGGGCCGCGTCATCAAAGGAGGCAAGGGCTCGCTCACCGGCGAGGTGTCGTGGCCGGGCTCGCCGCTCTCGCCGGACTATTCGAAGATGACCGGGCAGGTCAAGGTCGCACTCGACTCCGGTCAGTTCCTGAAGGCGAGCCCGGGCGCAGCCCGATTGCTCGGCGTGCTGAGCCTGCAATCACTGCCGCGCCGGCTGCTGTTCGACTTCCGCGATCTCTTCGAGGAGGGCTTCGCGTTCGACAACGTCACCGGCGATGTTCGCATCGGCCAGGGCCAGGCTTTCACCAACAACCTGCGCATGCGCGGCGTCGCTGCCGCGGTGCTGATGGAAGGCAGCGCTGACCTCGAGCGCGAGACCGAGGACCTGCGCGTGCTCGTGGTGCCCGAGATCAATGCCGGCACCGCGACGCTCGCGTATGCGGTGATCAACCCGGCGATCGGACTCGGCGCCTTTCTCGCCCAGTATTTCCTGAGCAAGCCGCTCATCGCCGCCAGCACCCGCGAGTTCCGCGTTACCGGACCGTGGGACGACCCGAAGGTCGAGCGCGTCGAGCGCAGTCTGATGGGAACGGCCGAGCCGATCCAGGAGCCGGCCGCCACGCCGGCCACGGTGACGCGGTAGCGCCGCCGGCCGACAATCGCGCTATGAAGATCGCCGCCCTGCAGATGGTCTCGACGCCCGATGTCGCGACCAACCTCGCCGCCGCCCGTTCGCTGGTCGCCCGCGCCGCTGCCGACGGTGCCCGCCTCGCCGTGCTGCCGGAGTACTTCTGCTTCATGGGCCGCAGCGATCGCGACAAGCTGCAGATCGCCGAGACCCCGGGCGACGGGCCGATTCAGCGCATGCTCTCCGAGACCGCGAAGGCGCACGGGGTCTGGCTCGTCGGCGGCACCCTGCCGCTGAGGATCGCCGGCTCCGAGGATCGCGCCATGAACGCCAACCTGGTGTTCTCGCCGGCCGGCGAGCAGGTCGCGCGCTACGACAAGATCCATCTCTTTCGCTACGACAACGGCCGCGAGCAGTACGACGAAGGCCGCACGCTGCTGGCCGGCAGCGCGCCGGTGGCCTTCGACGCCGATGGCCTGCGCGTCGGCCTGAGCGTCTGCTACGACCTGCGTTTTCCGGAGCTTTATCGTGCGTTGTCGCAGCCGCCGTGCGACCTGCTCTCGGTACCCTCCGCCTTCACCTGGCAGACCGGCAACGCCCACTGGCAGGTGCTGTTGCGGGCGCGCGCGATCGAGAACCAGTGCTACGTGATCGCCGCCGCGCAGGGCGGCACGCACGAGAACGGCCGCCGCACCTACGGCCACAGCCTCATCGTCGATCCATGGGGCGAGATCGTCGCCATGCAGGAAGGCGAGGGCGAAGGCGTGGTCGCCGCCGAGCTCGATGCCGGGCGGACCCTATCGGTGCGCACGCAGCTGCCAGCCTTGTCGCATCGTCGCGCCTTCTGAACTGCGGCGCCGGTAGCGCTGCGCGCTGCCTTCGAGAGCGGCTGCCGCGCCTGCGCCGACCGGCCGTCGCGAACCCCCCTCGGCGGGGGCCGGCGGCGAAAGGCCGCTGCTAGAGTTGCCCGCACTTTGGATGACGGGAGAACGATGTGGGCCTGCTGATCGCGATCGTCATCGGTGTTCTCGCCGGTGCCGCGCTGGGCCGCGACGGCGGTTTCCTGGTCGGCGGCCTGCTGGCCTGGCTGGTGGTTCAGGCGGTCAAGCAGCAACGCGAGATCGCGGCCTTGCGCAAGGACATGGCGGCGACGGCGACGACGGCAATCGACGTCGCGGCGCCGCTCGAATCCGTGCCGCGCGAGTCGCCCTTGCCCGAGCTGGCCGCGGCGGCGCCGATTGCGCCGGCGGTCGCAGCGCCCACCCCGGTGGCGCCCCTGCCCGTTGCTCGCGCGCCTGTTGCGCCCCGGCCGCCTCGGCCCGACCTGCTGGCGCCGATCCAGCGCTGGTTTTTCGGCGGCAACACGATCGTCAAGGTCGGCGTCGGCATCCTCTTCATCGGCCTGGCATTCCTCGCCAAGTACGCCACCGACAACGCCTACGTGCCGGTCGAAGTGCGGCTGGCCGCCGTCGGCGCTGCCGCGATTGCGCTGCTCGCCTTCGGCTGGCGCTTGCGCAGTACGCGGCCCGACTACGCGCAGGTGCTGCAGGGCGGCGCTATCGCCGTGCTGTACCTCACGCTCTTCGCCGCATTCCGCTACTACGGCGTGCTTGCGGCGGGGCCGGCCTTCGCGCTGATGATCGCCGTCGCAGGACTGGCGGCGGCGCTGGCCGTTCTGCAGGACGCGCGGGCGCTGGCCGTCATCGGCGCGCTCGGCGGCTTCGCGACGCCGCTCATCGTCTCGACCGGATCGAACAACTACACCGCCCTGTTCGCGTACTACTTCGTGCTCGACGCCGGCATCGCCGCGGTGGCCTGGTGGAAGACGTGGCGGCCGCTCAACGTGGTCGGCTTCGTCGCCACCTTCGTCGTCGCCACCGCCTGGGGTGTGCTCAGGTACGAGCCCGAAGCGTTCGCGGTCAGCGAGTCGTTCCTGATCGCGTTCTTCCTGCTCTTCGTCGTCATCCTCGTCCTGCCCGCGCGACGTGCCCGCGCTGCTTTCAGGGTCGACGACCCGGCAGCACCGCGCGACGCCTGGGTCAACAGCAGCCTCCTCTTCGGCCTGCCGACAGTGGTGTTCGCGCTGCAGTACGGCCTCGTTCGTGGCATTCCTTTCGCGACCGCGTTGTCCGCGCTCGCGCTCGGCGCCTTCTACGTGCTGCTCGCGACGTGGATGAGAAAGCGGCCCGAGCTCGGCATCACCTTCGACGCCAGCCTCGCCATCGCAGTCATCTTCCTCACACTCGTCATTCCGTTCGCGCTCGACGAGCGCAGCACCGCCGGCGCCTGGACGCTCGAGGGCGCCGGCCTGGTCTGGGTCGGCCTGCGCCAGCGCCGCTTCTTGCCGCGCGCCTTCGGCTATCTCCTGCTGGTGATCGCCGGCTTCTCGATGCTGTTCGCGCACGAGCGCTACGGCGCTCCGGCCGAGATCTTCAATGCCTACCTGTTCAACGGCCTGATGGCTGCTGCCGCATCGCTCGCCGCCGCCCTTTTCGTGCACCGTGCCAAGGGCAGCGGTGCCCTGCGCGGCGGCGAGCACATCACCGAGCCGCTGCTGATCGCGCTCGGCACGGTCTGGCTGGCGTCGACGGCGGGGCTCGAGATCGAGACCTTCGTCGTCGGCCGTTTCATGATCGCTGCCGTCGTGGTTGTGGCGAGCGCCGTCGCAGCGATCTATGCATTGCTGTCGTCGCGCCTGGCCTGGCCGCAGATCGCCTGGCCGACGCTGGCGCACGCGCCGCTGCTGCTCCTCGCTGCAGGGGTCAGCGCCGCCATGCTTGGCAACCCGGCGCACGCCGGCGGCTGGTGGGCCTGGCCGTTGGCCTTCGCCGCCCATGCCCTGGTCCTGCGACTGGCCGCGCCGCGTTGGCCGGAAGCATTCGCCCACGCCATTCACGCCCTCGGCGCCATCACGCTGGCGCTCCTCGGTGCGCTGCTCGGCCGCGCCCTCACCGCCGATTGGGGCGACGCTGCCAGTGCCTGGCCGTGGCTCGGCTGGCTCATCGTTCCAGCGCTGATGCTGCTCGCGCTGCCGTGGCCGGCGACGGCGCGCCTCTGGCCGGTGCGGGCAATGCCGGCGGCCTATCGCACGACCGCCGCGGCGGTGCTCGCAGCCGGCCTCGGCATCTGGACGCTGGTGGCCAACGTCGCCTCCGACGGTTCGGCGGCGCCGCTGCCGCACCTGCCGTTCCTGAACCCGCTCGACATCGGCATCGGCATCGCCCTCGCGGCGATCTTCCTGTGGCTGCGCGCCACTGCGCCGAACCGACCTCCCGCGCCGTGGCAGCTGGCGCTCGCAGCGATCGCCGGCTTCGTCTGGCTCAACGCCATCCTCGTGCGCGCTTTTCATCATTACGAAGGTGTGCCCTACCGCGTCGACGCCTGGATCCACTCGCTCGCGGTTCAGACCGGCATCACCCTGTTGTGGACGGCGATCGCGCTGGTCGCGATGTGGCTCGGCGCCAGGAAGGGCTGGCGCTTGCCGTGGGTGGTCGGGGCGGCACTGCTCGGCGCCGTCGTCCTCAAGCTGCTGCTCGTCGACCTCTCGGGCAGCGGCACGGTCACGCGCATCGTCTCCTTCATCGGCGTCGGCGTGATCATGCTGGTGATCGGCTACGTCGCGCCGTTGCCGGCCAGGGAGGTCCGCCATGCGAACGCTTGAAGTCCTCGCCGTCGCGACGCTGCTGTCGAGCACGGCCGCTCTCGCCGCCGACCCGGCGCCGCTTCGCTTCAGCGCCCCGATCGAGGTGCGCACAGCGGCGCCCTTCGTGCAGCTCGAGTTGCCGCCGGCCGCCTATGCCCGGGTCGAGCGCTCCGACCTCGGCGATCTGCGCGTCGTCGACGGTCGCGGCGAGCGGGTGCCGTTCGCGATCCTGGCGCCGCGCTCGTCGTTGCGCGCCAGCGAGCAGCTGCGCGAGGCGGTGCTGTATCCGCTGCCGTCACGGCCGACGGCGGCCGGCGTCTGGCCGTCGCCGGTCGATGTCGTGATCGAGGGCGACCGCATCAGCGTCAGCCGGCGCGGCGGTCCGGCCACCACGACGACCGCGACGACGGCACCTCGCGAGTCGGGCGGATGGCTCATCGACACCGGCGAGCCGCGTCGCGACGAAGCGCCGGCGCGCAGCATTCGCTTGCGCTGGTCCGGGCCGGCCGAATTCTCTGCGCCTTACGCGATCGAGACCAGCGCCGACCTGCGCGAGTGGCGCGGCGCGGGTGCCGGCCAGCTGATGGCACTGCAGTCACCGACCGGGGCGCTGGCGCAGGCGTTGGTGCCGTTGCCCGATCGGCCGTCGCGCTTCGTGCGGCTGGTCTGGGCCGAGGCCGGCTCGGCACCTGTCGTCACCGGCGCCAGCGTCGTCATTCCCGAAAGCCATCTCGTCGCTGCCGACGCTGCACGCGAGATCGCGGTGGCGGCGAGCCCGGAGCCGGCCGGTCGCAGCGGCACCAACGCGGCCGACGCCGATACCCGCCGCGCTCTCCATTTCGACCTCGGCGCGGCGCTGCCCATCGTCGACGTCGACCTCCGCTTCAAGACCGGCACCCGCGTGGCACCGGTCCGCCTGCAAGGCCGCGCACGCGAGGACGAGCCGTGGCGCGAACTCGGTGGCGGTGTTTTCTATCGCATCGAACGCGGCTCCGCGGTGGGCGAGTCGCCGGCCATCGCCGTGCCGACGCTGCTCCGCTACCTGCGCGTCATCGCCGACGAGCGCGCCGCTGCCCTGGTTGCCGACGAGGTGCGCTTGGTCGTCCATGCGCCGCTGGCTTCGCTGGTGTTCGCGTCGCAGGGCCAGCCCCCCTATCGCCTGCTCGCCGGCTCGCGCGACGCTGCGGCCGGCGCCCTGCCGGCATCGACGTTGGTGCCATCGCTCGACGACGAACGGCCGCGCTTCGGCCGTGCCGAACTCGGCGCCTTCAGCATCATCGAAGCGGCCGCGCTCGAGGTCGAGCGCGCCGATCGCTCGGCGAAGCTGCGGCCGTGGCTCTTGTGGAGCGTGCTGCTCGCCGGCGTCGCCGTGCTCGGGGCGCTGGTCTGGCGGCTGGCGAAGACCGGCCGACCCGCCGATCCGGCCTGATCAGGCTCCCAAAAATTCGCCGACCGGTTTCAATTCGTCGACGCGGTCGCACACCGCTTTGACGACCATCAGGATCGGCACGCCGAGCAGCAGCCCCCACACGCCCCAGAGCCAGCCGAACGCAAGCACGCTCACGAAGACGACGAAGGGGCTCATGCGGCTGGCCCGGCCGGTCAGCCACGGCGTCAGCAAGTTGCCGATCACGCCATGGATCACGAACGAGGCGCCGCCGACGAGCAGCGCCATGTCGAGGCCACCGAACTGGATGAAGCCGACCAGCGCCGAGGCACCACCCAGCAGCACCGCGCCGACGTAGGGGATCAGGTTGGTGACCGCCGCCGCCACGCCCCAGACCGCGGCGTGCTGCATGCCGATGACGAGGAAGGCCAGCCAGGTCAGCACGCCGACGATGGCGCTGGTCGCGAGCTGGACCAGCAGATAGCGCTGGATTTGGCCGGTGATCTCGTCGAGCGCCTGGATCGTCACCCGCTTCTGGCTCAGCTTGGGGCCGGCGAGCTTGACCATCTTGCGGCGAAAAGTGTTGCCCGACGCGAGCAGGAAGAAGGTGATGAAGAAGACCACCGCGGCCTGGCCGAGGAAGGTCACGAGGCCGAGCGTGCCGGTCCAGAGATAGTCGCGAACGTTGAGGCCCGCCTTCTCGACGACGACGCGCGTGACCGGGCCCGCCTTCTCGACGACGACGCGCGTGACCGGGGGGCTCGGCTGCACCGCGATCGGCGTCACGACCGGCGGCTTGCCGCGCGCTCCCGATGCCGAGCCGGTCGCCACCGACGCGGCCGAAGCGGCAGCCGACGCCGGCCCGCTCGACGCCAGGCTCACGTCGGCCGCCTTCTCGAGTTCGGCAGCCGCCTCCTGCACCTTGGACAGGGTGTCGGCCTTCTTCTGCTGCGAGTTCTGAACCGCCTGCCGCAGCTTCTGCGCCACCTCGGGCAGCGACTGGATGAGGGCCGTGGCGTCGTCGCTCATCGACCAGGTGCCGACGCCGAGCGTGGCGACGATGCCGGTGAGCAGCAGGCCCGCACCGAGTGCGCGTGGCAGGCGCCAGCGCTGCAGGACATCGACGACCGGCGTCAGCGCGTAGCTGGCCATGACGCCGAGCAGGATCGGAATGATCACCTGGTGCGCCCACTGCAGCGCGAAGATGCTGGCGAGCACGGCGATGATCGCCAGCGACACGCTGCGGATGTCGATCGGCATGTGCAGGTGCAGCCGCTGCGGGCCGTCGTCGAGCTCCGTTGCCGCGTCGGCCGCGCTGAGCACCGTAGGCTCCAGAACGGCTTCGTTCTCGATCTTCTTCACGGGTGGCGTCGTCATGGGGCCGGGTCGTCGGCGATGACGACGTAGTGTCGGGACAGCTCGGGTGGCTGCGGTGAATCGAGCAGCCCGCAGGTCAGGCGCAAGGCGTCGGCAGAGAGATCGGTGAGGCGGTTCGCGGGGCTGAGCCGGATCGCCGTCGTCACCCAGTTGCGGACGACGCCGGGGCGCTGCATCCACGACAGTGTCTGCAAATGGCCGAGCGCCTCGACCATGCCGGCGGCGTTCGGCGGCTGCCAGGCGGGCACGTCGGCGAACGGCTGCCAGGTCGTCATTACGGCTTCGTACCAGGCCTGGCCGGCGGGGTCGTCGGCTTCCTCGCCGGGCACCATCCGCGACAGGAAGGCGGTGTACGAAGCGACGTCGAGCACGTCGGACTCGAGCCACTCGGTGACTTCGACGTTGACCTCGGGCCGGGCGGCTAGCGGCGCCAGCTCGCCGCAGCCGCGCCGCATCGCCAACCAGTGCAGGCGGTCGATAGGGCGAGCCGTGCCGCGCGCGCCCATGATCCGCCGGGTCGCTTTCAACAGGTCCTGACGCACGGCCAGCGGCTGCTTGCCCATGCGCTCGAGCAGCCGCTCGAACCATGGCAAGCGCGCCGCGCCCGACAGGCTGGTGACATGGGCACGCAGACCGTCGACGTCCTTCATCGCCTCGGTCTCGATCTGCCAGGCCCGCAGCGCCCGCTTGCTGCCGGCCGGCAGCAGCAGCGCCAGCAGGGTCGCCTGCAGCTCGGCCGCGCCATGGACGCGGACCAGCCGGTCGGCGGCGTCGCGTTCGGGCGCGACCTCGGCGTGCGCGGCGGTGTGGGGGTCGTTGCCGGCGCTCAACAGCTCGGCTCAGAACGTCGCCGCGGCGCGAAAACCGAACAGGCGCGCCAGCAGCAGGGTCGGGAACTGGCCGACGGCGTCGTTGTAGGCGAGGACGGCGTCGTTGAACTCGCGGCGCGCGAACGTCAGCGTCGTATCACTGCTCGCGAGCCGCGTGTTCAGCTCGGGCAGGTCGACGCCCGCCGCCGACTGAACCGGCAACCGCGAGCGCGCGTCGACCAGGATTTCCTCGGCGACGCGCAGGCTGGTGATGGCGCTGGCCGCACCCGGCCGCACGCGGGCCTTCTCACGTGCGGCCTCGGCTTGCCGGCAGGCGGCGCCGAGGGCGTCGAGCCGGGGGCCGGCGCCGGAGAGCACCGTGGCGAGCATCTCGCGCTGCGTCTCGATCAGGGCCTGGCGCTGGCGGTGCTGGCTGTCGACGGCAGCGAAGCGTGCGACCAGCGCCGTGCGCAATCGGACCATGCGGTTGTAGGCGCCGACCATCCAGAACACCATGACGGCAGCAGCGCCGGCAAGAATGGCGCCCGTCGCCGTCATCGCCTCAGCTCGCGAGCCAGGTCTCATAGCCCTTCCTGCGCAGATCGCACGACGGGCAGAGTCCACAGCCGTAACCCCAGGCGTGGCGGTGGTCGCGATCGCCCATGTAGCAGGAATGCGTGTGCTCGACCACGAGCTCGATCAGCGGCTCGCCGCCGAGCTGCTCGGTCATCGCCCAGGTCTCCGCCTTGTCCAGCCACATCAGCGGCGTGTCGATCGTCATCGGCGTGTCCATGCCCAGACTGATCGCGACCTGCAGCGCCTTCAGGGTGTTGTCGCGGCAATCGGGGTAGCCGGAGAAGTCGGTCTCGCACATGCCGCCGACGAGCACCGTCAGGCCGCGTCGATCGGCGACGGTGCCGGCGAAGGTGAAGAAGAGCAGGTTGCGCCCCGGCACGTAGGTGTTGGGCAGGCCGCCGGCATTCATCTCGATCTCGCGCTGGCTGGTGAGCGCGGTGTCGGAGATCTGGCCGAGCAAGGAGAGATCGAGCAGGTGGTCGTCGCCGAGCTTCGTGGCCCAGCGTGGAAACTTCTCGTGCAGCTGCGAGCGCACGTGCAGGCGACTCTCGAGCTCGACCGAGTGGCGCTGGCCGTAGTCGAATCCGATCGTCTCGACATAGGCGTAGCGGTCGAGTGCATAGGCCAGGCAGGTCGTCGAGTCCTGGCCGCCCGAGAACAGCACCAGGGCCTTGCGCGGATCAGCGGCCACGCGTCTCTCCGTGGCCGAAGACGACCCATTTCTGCGACGTCAGTCCTTCGAGCCCGACCGGCCCGCGCGCGTGCAGCTTGTCGGTCGAGATGCCGATCTCGGCGCCGAGGCCGTACTCGAAGCCGTCGGCAAAGCGCGTCGATGCGTTGACCATCACGCTCGCCGAATCGACCTCGCGCAGGAAGCGCATTGCGTTGGCGTGCGAATCGGTGACGATCGCGTCGGTGTGGTGCGAACCATAGCGGTCGATGTGCGCCATCGCTTCGTCGAGCGAGGCCACCACCTTGACGCTGATGATGGCCGCCAGGTATTCCTCGCTCCAGTCGGCCTCGCTGGCGGCGGCGAGCTTGGCGCCGGGAACGCTTCGAAGCAGATCGAGGGCACGAACGTCGCCGCGCATCTCGATGCCTTTTTGCGCGAACACGGCACCGACCGCCGGCAGGAACCGAGGCGCGACGGCTTCGTGGACGAGCAGCGACTCGGCGGCGTTGCACGGCGACAGCTTCTGCGTCTTGGCGTTGTCGACGATCGCCAGCGCCATCGCAAGATCAGCGGCGGCATCGACGTAGACGTGGCAGTTGCCGTCGAGGTGCTTCAGCACCGGCACCTTCGCTTCCCGGGCGACGCGCTCGATCAGGCTCTTGCCGCCGCGCGGGATGACGAGATCGATCGACGATGTGGCGGTGAGCAGCAGTCCCACGGCAGCGCGGTCGGTGGTCGCTACCAGCTGGACCGCGTCGGGCGGCAGTCCGGCTTCCTCGAGCGCGGCCTGTACCAACTTCCAGAGCGCGAGGTTGGAGCCGATCGCCTCCGAACCGCCGCGCAGGATGCAGGCGTTGCCGCTCTTGATCGCCAGCGCCCCGGCCTCGACGGTCACGTTCGGGCGGCTCTCGTAGATCATCGCGAAGACGCCGATCGGCACCCGCATCCGACCGACGCGGATGCCGCTCGGCTGCTCGCGCAGGTCGGTGATCGCACCGATCGGATCGGCCATCGCGGCGATCTGCTCGCAGCCTATCGCGGCCGTCTCGAGTGCCGAGCCGTCGAGCTTCAGTCGGTCGACGAGAGCGGGCGCCAGTCCCGCGGCACGTGCGGCGTCGATGTCGGCGCGATTGGCGACCGCAAGCGCATCGCTGCCGTCGCGCAGCCGTCGCGCCAGTGCTCGCAGCGCCGCATTGCGCGCCGCGACGGGGGCCGCCGCCAGCACACGGGCCGAAGCACGCGCGAGCGTGCCCATGTGGGCGATCGTCGATGGCAGGTCGGCCGGGCTCATGGCGCGGATTGTTTCAGAGTTGCCCGGGCCGGCCAGGCCCGGAAAGACCGCGAACCGGAACGGCTTGACGTTTCACGGCCGATCGCGCATCGGGGCTCAGTCGATCTCGGCCAGGCGAATGCACGCCGCCTGGTGCTCGACGCTGACCGTCTCCAGCGGCGGCACGACCTCCGCGCAGCGATCCGTCGCGTGCGGGCAGCGGGTGCGAAAGACGCAGCCCGAGGGCGGCGACAGCGGCGACGGCAGCTCGCCGGCCAGCGCCGTGCGTGCCACGCCTGCCAAGGCGGCCTTGCCGCGTACGGCGCCGACCTTCGGCGTGCTCGCCAAGAGCGCCTGGGTGTAAGGATGGCGCGGCGCTTCGAACAGTGCCCGCTTCGGCGCCCGCTCCATGACGCGGCCGAGGTACATCACGAGCACCTCGTCGGCGATGAGTTCGACGACGGCGAGGTTGTGCGAGATGAAGAGATAGGCGACGCCGGTCTCTTCCTGCAGGTCCATCAGCAGGTTCAGAACCTGGGCCTGGACCTGCACGTCGAGCGCCGACACCGGCTCGTCGGCGACGACGATCTTCGGCCCCAGCATCAGCGCCCGCGCGATAGCGATGCGCTGGCGCTGGCCGCCCGAGAACATGTGCGGGTAGCGCTCGGCATGCTCTGGCCGCAAGCCGACGCGCGCCAGCATCGCCCGCGACTTCTCGTCGCGCTCGGTACGGTTGCCGTCGCCGTGGATGACGAGTGGCTCGGCCAGCACCTGGCCGATCTTCTTCCTCGGGTTGAGGCTCGCGAACGGGTTCTGGAAGACCATCTGCACGTTGCGGCGCAGTCGCTTGCGTTCATCGGCATCGACGCCGACGACGTCGCGGTCCTCGATTCGCAGCGACCCGGCCGTCGGCGCTTCCAGCATCGTCGTCAGCCGCGCCAGCGTGCTCTTGCCGCAGCCCGACTCGCCGACGACGGCGAGGGTGCGGCCGGCGCCGAGGCGGAACGAGACGCCGTCGAGAGCGCGCACCATCGCCTTGGGTTTCAGCCAGCCGGTCGAGACCGGATAGTGGCGGGCGAGGCCGACGGCTTCGAGGACCACGGCGGTCGCGGCGGCGGCCTCAGCCATGAGGAGCCGGCGTCGTGACCGCAAGCGGAAAGAAGCAGCGCGCGCAGGCCGTGCCAAGGTCGAACAGCGCCGGCCGCTCAGCGCAGCGCGGCTGCACGTAGGGACAGCGCGGCGCGAGCAGGCAGCCGCCGGGCCGGTCGAAGGCGCCCGGCACCAGACCGGGCAGCGACGACAGCCGCCGCCGACCCGTGTTGCGCTCCGGCAGTGCCGCCAGCAGCGCCTCGGTATAGGGATGGCGCGGCGACTCGAAGAGGGCCGGCACGCGCTGCGTCTCGACGATCTGGCCGGCGTACATCACGAGCACGCGGTCGGCGATTTCGGAGACGACGCCGAGGTCGTGGGTGATGAGCACCAGCGCCATGCCGCGCTCTTCCTGCAGCTTCTTCAGCAGCGCCAGCATCTGCGCCTGGATCGTCACGTCGAGGGCGGTCGTCGGCTCGTCGGCGATGAGTAGGCGCGGGTTGCAGGCGATCGCCATCGCCAGCATCACGCGCTGGCTCATGCCGCCGGAGAGCTGGTGCGGATAGGCGTCGAGCCGGCGCTGGGGATCGGGGATCTCGACCGCCTTCAGCAGCTCGAGCGCGCGCGCTCGCCTCGCCCTCTTCGTTCCGCCCTCGTGCAGCTCGATCGTCTCCATCAGCTGGAAGGCGACCGTGAACGACGGGTTGAGGCTCGACGTCGGATCCTGGAAGATCATCGCCATCTCGCCGCCGAGCAAGGCGCGGTGCTCGCGCGCCGGCATCGTCTGCAGGTCGCGGCCGGCGAACGCGAGCCGGCCGGCGCGCACGCGGCCCGGCTCGTCGACGAGGCCCATCACCGCGAGCGCGCTGACGCTCTTGCCCGAGCCCGACTCGCCGACGATGCCGACGACCTCGCCCGCGTTGACGTGGAAGGACACGTCGTCGACCGCACGCAGCGTCGCCGCGCCGCTGCCGAACTCGACCGAGAGGCGCTCGACTTGGAGCAGGGCCGGTAGCGCAGCGCTCATCGCTTCAGCTTCGGATCGAGCGCGTCGCGAAGACCATCGCCGGCGAGGTTGAAGGCGAGCACGGTGACGAGGATGGCCAGGCCCGGCAGCGTCACCACCCACCACGCGCTCTGGATGAACTCGAGCGCGCTCGCCAGCATCGAGCCCCACTCGGGCGTCGGCGGCTGCGCGCCGAGGCCGAGGAAGCCGAGCGCGGCAGCGTCGAGGATGGCCGACGAGAAGCCGAGCGTGGCCTGCACGATGAGTGGCGCGGCGCAGTTGGGCAGCACGGTGTCGAACATCAGCCGCGCGGTGCCGGCACCCGCGACGCGCGATGCGGCCACGTAGTCCTTGGCGAGCTCGGTCATCACGGCGCCGCGCGTCAGGCGCACGAAGTGCGGCAGCATGACGATGGCGATCGCGTACATCGCGTTGGCCAGTCCCGGCCCGAGGATGGCGACGACGGCGACGGCGAGCAGCAGGCTCGGCAGCGCCAGCATCACGTCCATCGTCCGCATGATCGCGAGCTCGACGATGCGGCCGCGAAAGAACCCCGCGACGAGGCCGAGCAGCACGCCGCCGCCGAGCGACAGGCCGACCGAGACGATGCCGATCACGAACGAGAGGCGGGTGCCGTGGATGAGCCGCGACAGCACGTCGCGGCCGACGGGGTCGGTACCGAGGAGGAAGACGTGGCCGCCGACCGGCGCGAGCGAAGGCGCGTGCAGGGTGGCGTCGCGGTACTGCTCGCTCGGGGAGTAGGGTGCGATCAGGTCGGCGAAGAGGGCGGTGAAGACGAGCAGCGCGATGACGACGAGGCCGGCGACGGCGCCGCGGTTGCGGCTGAAGTCGCGCCAGAGCTCGCCGATCGGCGTCGGCGGCGAGGCGTCGGCGCCGCCGAGATCAGCGGCGCGCATCGCGGTGATCGGCGCCGGCCCCTCGGCTCACTGGTACTTCGCGTTCGGCTCGGGCGCCGTGTAGAGCGCGTCCTGTGCCATGGCGTAGAAGGCCGTCCACTTGTCGAAGCGCTCGCCGGCCTTGGCGACCTTCGCCTCGAGATCGGTCAGCGTCTTGCGCAGTTCGTTCATCAGCCGGGGCGATTCCGCCAGCACGTCGTCGATGCGCTTCTTCAGAGCCGCGAGCTGGCGCTGGTAGTCGACGTCGAACTCGAGCTGGAGCTTGTCCTTGTGGGCCGGTTCGCGACCGTGGCTGTGCAGGAAGTGGCCGTAGTCGCTGACCGCGACCATGGCGTCGCGCACTTCGCCGGCCGTTTTCTGCAAC
>Ga0123338_10001552_pt1 | contig 22235 bp, 17 predicted proteins | sample grotaG_FD_89793 | JGI IMG/M metagenome (GOLD analysis project Ga0123338, IMG submission 89793) | Glacier valley bacterial and archeal communities from Borup Fiord, Nunavut, Canada, to study Microbial Dark Matter (Phase II) -... | ecosystem: Environmental > Aquatic > Freshwater > Ice > Glacier ...
CGGCTTGCCGCGGACGCCGCGACCGGCACACTCGCCATCGTCTATATCGATAACAGCGATCTTTCCACCAACCTGATTTCTATAGCCGATTCCACCGACAACGGCGTCACTTGGCGAAGACGGAAAATGGTGGGCGGTGCTCATACCTACTTTGTTCCTGCAATTGCTTTGGGAAACGGTCAGGTGTATCTTACTTTTTCCGAAAACCTGGTCGGCGTTCGCTATATGACCGGTAAGTTGAGCGACGGCCCCACCTCCTGGAGTCTCGAAACTGTTCCGAACCTGGGGTTCACGCAATATGGTATCGGCTCCGATATTGCGCTCGACAGCGACGGCAAACCGGCTCTGGCCTATCTGCTGTCAGGCGACGATTATCGTGAGATCTTTTACCGCCAGGGCACCAAGCCTTCCGTCGCCAACACCAGCGCCTATGAGCCGGGCGAAGAGTGGCAGCTTCGCCTGGCGTTTTCCGGAACCCATCCGCGCATTGCGTTTTCCGGACGGCTCGATAGCCACTACTCGGATGATTATGACCATCTCTTATTTCTCCTCGCTTCTTCCGATTCCGGCGCTACCTGGAATCCTCGCGTGAACATCAAGTCAGATGGCGGTAGCTTCATCGGCGGGCCCATCGATCTGGCGTTCGATTCCGCCGGTGATGCCGCCCTGACGTCCCGTGAAGGCGGCGCTAACGCTGAAGGCGAAGTCTGCGGCTATCCCAAACTTTCGCTCTCTTCCGATTTACAAACCTGGAATACGTGCGGCATCACCTCCACTATTCATTCCCGTGAAAGCTCATCGGGCGTACGCTTCGCGGGAAACGACACTTTGTATGTAACCATTTCCGTCGGCCAATATCCTGCCGATCCTACCAGCTCCGCGGAACTTCCCGCCGGTCTCTATTTCTGGCGAGGGCCGGTGGGGTTTCAGTTCCCCACCGCTCCCTAACCCTCCTACCCAAGTCCCGGAAGCATGCCCGTGCTATCCCCGAATGACTTCTCCTCAATGCCCATGCGTTGCAGCATCGAAAGATAGAGGTTGCAGAGCGGAGTTTCCTTCGGAAATCGCAACCGGCGTCCCTGTTTCAATGTGCCTTTGCCGCCCCCGGCAAGCGCGATCGGAAGATCGTGTTCCAGATGCAGATTGCCGCATTTGATGCCGCAGCCGAACATCACCATGGAATTATCCAGCAGCGATTTTCCTCCCTCATCCAGGCTCTTTAGGCGATTCAGAAAGTATGCCACCTGCTCCACGTGCCAGGTCACGCACTTCTCATACTGTGTCTTGCGAACCGTCTCTTCGGCATGATGAGAGAGCGAATGCATCCCGCCCTTCACGCCGTCGATGAAAGAAAAATCCTCATTGGTCTGCGCGTCCGCTGTCATGAAAGCGCCAATGCGGGTGGTGTCGCTCCACAGCGCGAGAACCATAATGTCCATCATCAGCCGGATGTGTTCCGGCCGTGACGCGGGTATACCGGGCCCGGGCCGCTCCAGAGGAAATTTGCCCTGATTGATCCAGCGCTTCTGCGGCTTCAACGAAGCTTGCAGTCGCAATTCGACATTCCGCACCGATTCAAAATACTCATCCAACCTTACCCGATCGCTCGCACTCCCTTCCTTGCGAAGCGTCTTGGCCTGATCGCGAAGCACGTCCAGCACGCTGGTGTCGTCACGCTGCAATGAAGTCAACAGACGCGGATCGTCCGGATTCAAGCTGGAGATCACCGGCGCTTTGTTTGAACGGAACAGCCTGTCGAACGCAAGCTGCGGGATAATTTCCTTCGGCACCGGCGTGTGCGGATCGCGCCACGAAATGAAACTTCCGTACATCCTGGCGAAGCCGCCGCCCGCCGTATCGATTCCCGTGCGTGTCGCCTCCAGGCCCAATTCAAAACTCGGCAGCGCCGTGCGGTCGCCAATCTTCTGCGCCATCAACTGGTCGACGGTGGTTCCCCCGCTGTCCAGGTCGTCGCCAGACGTGCGTTCCACATAGCCGCCAGAGAGCCAGGCAGGAACTTTCGGCCAGTGACCGTTGCGGCCTACGGTCTTGGCGTTCCACAAGTTCTCCAGCAGCATAAAATCGTTCTTGAGCGATTCCAGCGGCTTCAAATGCGGAGTCAGTTCATAGCTCTCGCCATCACCGGCGGGAGTCCAGTGATCGGGCCTCACGCCGTTCGGCATGTACATGAAGACAGAGCGAAGCGGCGGCTCGGAGAGCTTGTTCGCGGTTGCCGTGGCAGCAGCCGGTGCCATTCTCTCCAGCCATGGCAGCGCCAGCGCCGCGCCGGCGCCTCGTAAGACTGTTCTGCGTGAAATTCGCTCTGCCATATCGTCTCCTCTTGCCTTCTACTTCACCACCATCGGTCGCTGCATTTTCGGCGGAGGCGGCGCTGCCGGTGTCATCACCACTGCCCCGCCCTGACTGTTGCGGAACGCCGTACTCAGAACCACCTCGCGCATCATCGTCCGCGCCCGGAAATTGTCCTTGGCCAGCGTGTCGGCCATATGTTGAACCGTGCAGCTATCTCCATCCTGCAGGCTCCGCCCCAATGCGTACCCCAGAACCTTGCCCGTGAAGTGGCGGAGAAATTCATCTTTTTTGTCCAGCAGAACCTTGCGTAATTCCATCGGTCCATCGAACTTCTCGCCGGAAGGCAACACTCCCGTCGTATCGATGACGGAGCCGTCGAACTCCTTATCGCGCCAGCGTCCCGTCCAATCGAATTTCTCTAAAGCAAAGCCAATCGGGTCCATCAGATTGTGGCAGGCCGAACAACTTGGGTTGGCGCGATGGGCCAGAATGCGGCCTCTCATACCGACCGCGGTCTTCGCCGTCTCCGCGCAATTCTCCAGACACTTCACAGCTTCGAGAGCGGGCACGTTCGGCGGCGGTGGCGGAACAGGCGTTCCGAGAATTGTATCCAGTACCCACGCGCCACGCAGCACAGGGCTGGTCTGGCGATAGTGCGATGTCATCGCCATCACAGCACCGGATTGCAAAATGCCCGCCCGCCGCTCATCCGGCCACTGCACCAGCTTGGGCTGGTCGCTATGGAAATCCTTGAACTCTTTTTCCAGTTGATAAAACTTCACCAGCCGGTCTGTCATGTAGGTGTAATCCGCCGTGAGCAATTCCAGCACGCTGCGGTTCTCGCCGAGAATGCGCTCAAAGATCAGCACCGGCTCCGCGCGAAGATCCGCCGCAACGGGAGGCGTGTAAAACGCCTGCAGCTCCGTGATCATAGGTGCCGCGCGGCCTCCCACATCCTGAGTACCCAACCATTGCCCGATGAACGTGCTTGCGAACGTGCTCGACCTTGGATCGTCCAACATGCGGTCCACTTGCGCGGTCAGCACCTGCGGGTCCTGCAATTTACCTTGCGCCGCGAGGCCAGTCAGTTCGTCATCCGGCATCGTCGACCACAGAAAATACGAAAGCCGCGTGGCCAACTCATATTGACCCAATGGGTAAATTCCCGGCTTTTCACCGCGGTGTTCCATCTTGAACAGGAAGTCCGGCCCCACCAAAGCGGCTTTCAGTGCCAGCTTCATTCGCTCTTCGAAGGGATCTCCACGCTTCGCCGCGCGGTCATATAGCGTGAGAAGTGGCATCCCATCGGTGGCATCCACAGGCCGGCGATATGCCTTGCTCAGAAAGGTGCGCAGTATTCGCTCAGCGGCTTTACGGTCTCTCAACGGCTCGCTGCCCGGCTCGGTTCCTAGCAACCGATAATGCAGTGCCAGCCGCTCCGGCGCCAGGGGCGCGGCCTTTTGTTGAATGGCGACACTGGCAATTTGCGACGGGGCCTCTTCACTCAAGAGGCTCAACATGCGAAGCCCTCTCGCCAGGTGAACCTGCACTGCGTAAACCGGCGGACGCGCCATCCCTTTCTGTACGGCAGCGCCAGGGAACACTCTCCCCGGCACGGCTTTCAGCCGCACGGCCGTCCCCCCGTCCACCTTTAACATCAGTCTGCCCTTCTGTTCCGCACCACCCACCGTCACCCGCACATCGTAATTTCCATCAAGGTAAATGGATTGCGCAACCGATACTTCACCACCCACCACAAGCTCGCGCGCCTGCGTCTCATCGGCCACCGGCGGAATCAATCGAGCGGCAGTATACGAAGCCGAAAGATCGGGCGTCACAATGGCACGATCCAGAATCTGCTGCGCCGCCTCCAGATACCGCTCCATCATGAGGGGTGGGATGAAGAGCGTTTCGCCGTTGGTATCGAACCCCGCGCCGCCCGTGCCATCGGCCGGAAACAATTCAGAGACGTTGAAATCCACTCCCAACAAATCGCGGATCGTATTGTGATACTCACGGCGATTCAGGCGGCGTACAGCCACCGCGCCCGCGTACTCCCCTCCCTCGCAGGCCGTCTCGCGAAGCCGATCATCGATCCAGTTCGAAACGCGCAGCCGGTCCGTTTCGGTGAGCTTCGATTCCACCGGCGGCATCGTGCGGTTCCGCAGCTGCGCCGCTACGTCATGCCATAATCCACGGTTCGTGCTGACGTCGGCTTCCGTGTTGGCCTTCAGGAAGTTGATGCGGTTCTTGGGATTATTAGGGTTGTGGCAGGTGGCGCAATTCTGAGAAAGAACAGGTTTGATGGTTTGCGAGAACTTGCCGGCACCTTCCGCAAAAATCGGGATACACACCGTCACCATCGCGGCGAATCGCGCGAGCCTCATCGCAGATTATATTATCAATTTGCTCCGCGCCAGCGTTTCTTTGGCCTGCACCGCTACACTACAATTTCGCCACATTACAATTTCGCCACATCAGAATTTCGTCTATGACCCAGTACGCCTTCCTGTTTCCCGGCCAGGGTTCCCAGTTTCCCGGCATGGGCAAGTCTCTTGCGGAGCAGTTCCCTTCCGCGCGCCACATCTTCGAAGAGGCCGACGACGTTTTAGGCTTCGGGCTCTCTCGCCTCTGCTTCGAAGGGCCAGAGGAAGATCTGAAACTTACCGAAAACACGCAGCCGGCGCTCCTCGCCGTGTCCACCGCCGCATACGCTGTTCTGCGGGAAAACGGTCTGGTCCCCCAAGCCGTCGCAGGGCATAGCCTGGGCGAATACTCGGCGCTTGTCGCTGCTGGCGCTCTCAGCTTTGCCGACGCATTGCGCCTGGTCCGCAATCGGGGTCGCTACATGCAGGAGGCGGTTCCCGCTGGCACTGGCGCCATGGCCGCGTTGCTGTACATGCCTCGGGAGAAGCTGGACGCAGTCCTTATGGAGGCCGCGCAAGGAGAAATTGTGGCCGCCGCCAATTTCAACAGCCCAGAGCAGCTGGTCATTGCCGGCCACACCCAGGCCGTGATGCGCGCCATGGACCTTGCCAAAATTGCTGGCGCGAAACGCGCGAAACTTCTCAACGTCAGCGCGCCCTTCCACTGCCCACTCATGCAACCTGCACAAACGCGATTGGCGCCCGAGCTGGAGGCAACGGCTTTCTCAAACATCACCATACCGTTGATCAATAATTGGCGCGCCGGCAAAATCACCATTGCCGCCGATGCTCGCCGTGGCCTTTTCGAACAAATTCCCAGCCCGGTACTGTGGCAGTCCACCATGCAATTGTTTAGGAGTGAAGGCATTCAACATTTTATAGAAGTAGGTCCTGGAACAGTACTCGCCGGTCTGGTTCGCAAGAACCTGCCTGATGCCATTTGCCTCCCGTTTGGGGAACCCACCCACCTCGCGGGCTTGGCTGTCTGAACCGTAAGATGGTACACACAAAATTTGCAACTTTTTTCAAAATCCGGTATGCTCCAGCAGTCCAGTTTTCTTTAGTTAATATTTTCAGCTAACAGCGTGGTGCGCTTCTTAGGGGTAAGAGGCGATTGGGGAATTCATGTGCGGAATCGCGGGTTTTACTCACGAAGGCCGGTCCTTGGACTCGCGCCTGATCGACAGAATCACAGCATCGTTGTTTCATCGCGGCCCTGACGAGCAGGACACCTTCCTCTCGCCCGATATCGCGCTTGGAGCCGTTCGCCTAGCCGTGATCGATCCCGAGGCAGGCCCGCAGCCCTTAGCCAGCGCAGACCGCATGAGCGTCGTTGCCTTCAACGGCGAAATCTACAACCACCGCGAACTGCGCCGAGAACTGGAGCAAGTGGGTGCCAGGTTCCGCTCAAATTGCGACACCGAAGTGGTGCTTGAGGCTTTCCGCTACTGGGGTACCGAATGCCTCAAGCGATTCCGTGGCATGTTTGCGTTGGCTTTTTGGGACGTGCGGCACAAGAGACTGGTTCTGGCGCGCGACCACGCTGGCATCAAGCCGCTGTATTTCACACGCCAATCCGGCCAGATCCATTTCGGCTCCGAACTGAAGGCCATCTTCGCCCATCCCGCCATTCGCCGTGTGCTCGATCATCAGGCTCTTGAAGATTTTCTTTCTCTGAACTACGTGCCGGGTTCGCGCACTTTGATTCGAGGCATTGAAAAGCTACCGGCCGGTCACTATCTGGAGTGGTATCACGGCAACGCCTCCATCCATCGTTACTGGTCGCTGAACTCCGCCCCCAATGCCGCCTGGACCGCCGAAGCAGCCGAAGAGCGCCTGGACGAATTGCTGCGCGCTTCCGTTCGCGAACAGTTGGTTGCGGACCGGCCTTTGGGCATTTGGTCCAGCGGTGGCTTGGATTCCTCAACCATCCTGCATTACGCCGCGCAGGAGCGAGCTACGCCCCTTGATACGTTTTCTGTCGGCTTCGGAACCCGATGTTGCGATGAGACGCCGTATTTTCGACAGATGGCTAGCACTTACGGCACCAATCACCACGAGTTGCAGCTCACGCCCGGCGACCATCTGCTAAGTGCTATCGAAGACTTCGCCCACTTTTCCGATGAGCCGAATGCCGACGCGGGAGGGTTGCCGGTTTGGTTCCTTTCGCGCATGACCGCCGAACACGCCACTGTGGCGCTTTCCGGCGATGGCGGCGACGAGTTGTTCGGCGGCTACCTCACCTACATGGCTGACCGGGCGGCACGTCCCTTACGCTTGGTCCCTCGCGCCATCCGGCAAGCCGGTCTTGCTGCCTTGAAACGCGGCCTGCCCTGTTCGGCAAAGAAAATCAGTTTTGAATACAAGCTCAAGCGCCTGCTTGAAGGGTCGCTCCTGCCGCCTGACGATGCGCATCTGTTCTGGAACGGCGCCTTCACGCCAGATCAGAAGAGCGCGCTTCTGGGCCGCCCCTCCTTCGGCCCCAACTTGTTCTACGGTTTGCCGCCGGCCTCTGAAATAGGCGCGCTCAACCGCTACATGCTGCTCGATCAGCAGTTCTATCTCCCCGACAACATACTCGCCAAGGTGGATCGTATGTCCATGGCGCACTCTCTCGAAGTGAGGCCGGCGTTTCTCGATCACCGCATTATTGAGTTCGCGGCCAGCCTACCGGAGCATTTGAAGATACGCGGCCTGCAACAAAAGCTGATCCTTCGCCGCCTGATGAAGAACAAGCTTCCCGCGGCCATCCTGAATCGCTCCAAGCGTGGTTTCGATATTCCGGCTCACGATTGGTTTCGCGGTTTCCTGAAGCCACTGCTGCTGGACACCGTGAATCGCCGAAGCGTCGAAAAGTCCGCTATCTTCAACTTTAGTGAAACGGAACGCCTGATCCGCGATCATATGGATAGACGGATCAATGCGGGATACCAACTATGGGGTATGTTGACTCTCTTCCTGTGGCTCAAGAAGTGGGACGTGGAAACCGCGCCAGCGGAAGATTTTTCGAGCGATATATCGGTACCGGCAATCGCGGCGTTGAACTGATCGTCGTCCTGATCGCCGCGCTCGTCTTTTTACTCTCAGTCATCAGTCCGCCCGCGTTGATGGATGATGTCGATTCGGTGCAGGCTCAGATCGCGCGCAACATGCTGACCAGTGGCGATTGGGTCACTGCGCATCTGGATGGTGTCGCCTATCTGGAGAAATCACCGCTGAAATATTGGATGATTGCCGTGTCGTATATGATTTTCGGCATTCACGATTGGGCTGCGCGCCTTCCCATCGCCTTCTCCGCCATCGCCCTGTGCTGGCTTACCGCTCACATCGGTTCCTGGGCCTTTCGTAAACCGGACGACAAATACGCTGGATTCTATTCCGGGCTGGTGCTGGCCACCTGCGTCGGCTTGTTTCTGTTCACACGCATTCTGATACCGGATGTGATCCTGACGCTGGCGATCACCGCCGCGCTCTACGGCATTGTGCGCTCGCTCGATAGCGAAGAACAAAGGCCATTCCGCTGGGCCATGCTGTTCTGGTTCTCCATGGCGGCGGGGATCCTGCTCAAGGGGCTAATCGCCTCACTGTTCCCGGTTGCGGTGGCCGGTATTTACTTGCTTGTCACGGGACAACTGTTCCGCTTAGAAACTTGGAAGCGCCTCTACATTGTTCCCGGCATGGCGCTTTTCCTGGCGCTGGCGGCACCATGGCATGTACTCGCTACAATTCGCAACCCACCTTACTTCGATTTCACTCTGCATAGCGAGTCCGGTTCTTACCGCGGCTTTTTCTGGTTCTACTTTTTCAACGAGCACATTCTGCGGTTCCTGAACACTCGTTATCCCCGGGACTACAACACCGTACCCCGCCCTCTGTTTTGGGCCTTTCACCTGGTCTGGTTTTTTCCGTGGTCGGCCTATCTGCCCGCGGTCGCCGCGCTCAACTTCCTTGGGGAAGACCGGGCATCGCGCCTGCGTCTTTTGGCGCTGTGTTGGATTGGGTTCGTTTTGCTGTTTTTCACACTTTCCACCACGCAGGAATATTATTCAATGCCGTGCTATCCGGCGTTCGCGCTACTGCTGGGGTCGGCCATGGCCGCGCCCAGCAAGTTGCTTCGGCCTGCCACCAAAGTGCTCGGGGTGATGGCGGCGGCGCTTTCCGCGCTCCTCCTCTTCCTGCTGCTGGCCGCTCGCGGCCTTCCCACGCCCGGCGATATCTCACTTGCGCTCAATTCCAATCCGGAGCTCTATACGCTGTCCATGGGCCACATCGCCGATCTCACCCAACAGGCGTTTGCTTATCTGCGCCTTCCCTTGGCGCTGGCCGCTGTTGCTACAGCTATCGGCGCCGTGGGAGCGCTCGCGTTTCGCGGCCGCCGGGCGTACCTGGCGTTGGCCGTGATGATGATCCTGTTTTTCCAGGCCGCACGAATCGCGCTCATCGCTTTCAACCCTTACCTGGGTTCCAAGCCGCTTGCCGACGCGCTGGTGGCCGCGCCTCCCGGTGAGTTGATTGTGGATGACCAGTATTATTCTTTTTCTTCCGTATTCTTTTACGCCAACCGCGACGCCTGGCTCTTGAATGGACGCGTGAACAATCTGGAGTATGGGTCTTATGCCCCGGGCGCGAAGAATCCGTTCTTGAATGACCGGCAATTTTCCGAACGCTGGCGATCTTCGCAACGATACTACGTGCTGGCGGAGATCAAACCCGCGAAACGCCTGCAAGCTTTGGTGCCGGGGTCACCCTGGCGCACGGTGGCTGCAAGCGGTGGCAAGCTGTTGCTCACCAACCAGTGAGAAGCGGTCAGATCCGGCGCGTGCGGCGCAATTAGATCGGCACGCCTATGGTGCTGGTTATTCCTTCTTCTTGTCGATTCGGAAGTCGTCGAAGTAAGCAACCGTATCGCTCTTGGTCCAGACGCCGGTCTTGCCGGGCTTCACGATAGTGTCGTCGGTTACCTCGAAAAGCTTGCGATGGTTGAAGAAGACAACGGTGTGAGTGTCGCGAAACTGAATCTTGACCAGGTTCCATTCCTGCGGATCGACACGGCGCGACACGGCGGATATCTGGCTGCTGCCCACTGCCTGCGAAATGGTCGTCGCCTTGCCATCCACCATCTTGTGCACCGTGATCTTGTCCTCCATGGCGTTCACGTGGAGGACGTAATAGTTATTCGGATCCTGATAGCGCCACACCACGCCCGCAATTTGATCGGCCTTGCCGGAGACCATCTTCACATTGACGCTCAAATCCCCATCGCGGCAATAGCCCCGGTCGAAGAGCGCGAGTGAAAAGTGGGCCCGATTCTTGTCGGCTGACAACTGCGCCAATACATTCGGCTTGCTGGGAGCAGTGGCATCGGGATGCACCATCCAACGGCCCGGATCGCCACGATGGGTATTAGCAAGTGTCCACGCCGGTGGAGCGGCGCCTGTCTTGGCGTTGTCGAAATCCACAGTCTCCGCGTTACGCCCAAACCACCCGAAGCTGACGATCAGAAAAGCTAAGCCACGCAATGTCCGCCTTGTCCTCTCGACTGAGTGTAGCGTGCCATAAGCCCGTGGGCCAGCGCTTTCCGTAACGAGAGTGCAACAAATCACTCATGGAAGACGGATGCTACCCTGAAAAGTTGTACGCTCACGAACACCAGATTCAGCGCGCTCTTAACTGGCTTCTTCACTCCGGAATTCAATCCAAGAACGGCGGGGTGGCCCGCTTTTACCGCTCCGATCGGCAGATAAATAATCCTGTTTCGACAGAGATCACCGGCTATCATGCAGGCACCCTGGCTTGGCTGTATACGGCGACAGGCAACCAGGAGGCGCTAAGCCGTGCCATCGAGACCGCCGATTTCCTGGTAGACAAGGCATGGGACGCCACGCTGCGCACCTTCCCTTTCGAATACCCACACCCTTCACCTACGTATTTCTTCGACAACGGAATCATCGTGCGTGGCCTGCTTGCCGTTTGGAGCATTACGCAAACGCCGCGCTATTGGGAAGTGGCTCAAACGTGCGCCGAACGAATGGTGCTCGATTTCGATGCGGGCTTCGACTTTCATCCCATCTTGTCGCTGCCCTCGAAAGTGGCCGAGTTGCGCGACCCGCGCTGGTCGCGATCTTCCGGCTGCTATCAATTGAAGGCTGCGGTAGGCTGGCATGAAATCTCGCACGCCACGGAGCACAAGGAACTGTACGCGGCGTGGGATCGTCTGCGAATCCAAGCAATCGAAGGTCACGATGAGTTCCTGCCGGGACACACCGACCAGGAACGTGTGGTAGATCGCCTTCATGCTTACTGTTACTTCCTGGAGGCATTGCTGGCAACGCCGCAAAACCCGGAATGCTCTCGCGCCATTGCGGTGGGCACGCAGCGGGTGGCGTACCTGCTTCATAAAATCGCGCCCGCGTTTGTTCGTTCCGATGTCTATGCACAATTGCTCCGCATACGGATCTATGCCGATCACACTGGCGCACTTCCTCTCGATGTGCATACAGCCGCTTTAGAGGCCGAACAGTTGGCGGCATTCCAACTCACCAGCACCGATGCGCGCATTGATGGCGGCTTCTGCTTCGGACGGCAAGGCGAGCAGATGCTGCCGTACGTAAACCCAGTGTCCACTGATTTCGCGGTTCAGGCGTTGCACCTCTGGCACTTGCGGCAGAGCGGTTTGCCGCTGCCTCCGTTTGCCGGATTGGTGTAGTGCTCGTCCCTGTTCAAGTCGCCTGGCTGACCGGAACGGAAGAGTTGAATCGACAACTGGTGGCGAAGCTTGCGGCAGAGCATCCAGAGTTGCCCATCGTCACAGTTTCAGAGTTTCCGGTGGAGGGCGCCCGCTGGATTGCGTTTCATCCCAAGCGCGTGTTTGCTGAAAATCTGCGCGCCATTCGCGCGGCGCTCGCCAACGAAAAAGCGGTGCGTGCGGCGCTGCTGCTTGTCCCGCGAGTTCCCTTTCGCAACCTTCGCATGATTGCCATTCTCACCTCCGGCAGGAATCTACATGTCTATGATCGCAATCTGAATGCGCGGCCGTGGCCTATGCAGGTGCCCCGCTTCGCGAAGGCGTGGCTGGAATGGCACTTGCGCCCACAGAGTCCAGTCAATAGATGGCTGCGGCGAATTTCGCGCCCGGCGGAAGCGCTGGTTCCGCTCTACGCAAAATTAGCGCCGGTGACCGCTTCAATGCGTCGTCAGACTGTAGTTACCCCGGCCTCATACATGCCCCTGCCGCTTCCCTCCGGCGTTGTTGTCGTCATTCCCTCGCGTGACGGATTGCACCTGCTGAAGGAATGTTTGCCGCCGCTAATGAGCCAGGCGCCTGCTGGGGTTATCGTGGTGGACAACGGTTCGCATGATGGCACAGCGCAATGGCTCGCTGCCGAGCATCCTTCCGTGGAAGTGGTGTGTGTTGCGGAGCCACTGTCGTTCGCCCGTGCCATCAATCTGGGCACTACGCGGGTTCACTTCAACCGCATGCTCCTGCTCAACAACGACATGCTCATTGAGCCCGACTTTTTACAACAACTCAACGCGCCCTTCGATTCGAATCCCGATCTGTTCTGCGCCACTGCCCAGATCCTCTTCCCGCCGGGCGTGCGGCGCCAGGAGACAGGCAAGGCGGTGCTCCGCGAGCCGCTTTCCGAAACCGAGTTTCCGGTGCGCTGCGACCTTCCCTTGCCCGGTGAAGATGGCACTTGGGTGCTATATGGCAGTGGGGGATGCTCCCTCTTCGACACCGCCAGGTTCATCGCCCTCGGCGGATTGAATGAAGCGCTGGAGCCCGCCTATGTGGAAGATCTCGATCTGGGCTTTCGTGCCTGGCAGCGCGGTTGGCCTAGCGTGTTTCGCGCGAAGGCCCGCGTGGAGCACAGGCATCGCTCCACCACGTCGCGTTACTGGAGCGAACAGCAACTGTCGGACATGGTGCAGCTCAACTACCTGCGATTCCTGATGACCGCCGTGGTGGATAAGACCCTCTTTCGCAGCCTTTGGAACCATGCTATTCGACGTCTGCATCTGGCAGGATCGCGCGACGTGTTGCGAGCCGCCGTAACCATGCCGCTCCGTTTGCGCTCGCCAGGGTTTACATTGGTGGACGAATCGCAATTCCTAGCTTTGACGAACGGAGATGCGGCTGTCTTCCCGGGCCGCTCCCGCACTGGCCGGCCTGTCGTCATCATTGCTTCCGCTTACCTGCCCTTCCCGCTTTCGCATGGCGGCGCTGTCCGAATTTTTAACCTGATGGCTCAGGCCGCGCACGATTTCGATCTCGTCCTGGTAGGCTTCGTGGACGAGTGGGAAGCGCCCGCGGCCGAGTTGCTGGCACTCGCGAGCGAAGTGGTCGTAGTGCGCCGGACGGGGTCGCATTACCGCGTCTCCGATACCCTGCCCGACACGGTGGAGGAATTCGCTTCAGCCACTTTTGCCGCCGCGCTGCAACAGACAATTTCCAAGTGGAGCGCTCGCATTGTTCAACTGGAATGGACGCAAATGGCCCAGTACGCCAGCCATTGCGCATCAGCGAAGACAGTGTTGGTGGAACACGATATCACTTACGATTTGTACTGCCAGATGGCGATGCAAGATCCCAAGAATACGGAACTGAATACACAACTGGAACGCTGGCGCGCCTTTGAAACCAACTCCTGGGCAAGTGTTGATCGCGTGGTAACCATGTCCAAAAAAGATCGCCAAACGGTTGGCCTCGCCACCGCTTGTGCCATTCCAAACGGCGTCGATACGGTGCGTTACCAGCCGTCCAGCGAAGCACATGGAAACAACACGCTGCTCTTCATCGGAAGCTTTGCACACCATCCGAATCGCTTGGCCGTCGAATGGTTCTTGGCTGAGGTGTGGCCGCTTCTCGAACCACTCAACCCGACGCTTCACATCATCGCGGGGACAAATCATGAACGCTGGAATATCGCCGCAAATATTCCGGGCGTGAGCATCGAAGGCTTTGTCGCGGATGTGCGGCCTGCATACCGCGAAGCCGCTGTAGTCATCGCACCACTCATCGCCTCAGCGGGGACGAATATCAAAATTCTGGAAGCGATGGCCATGGGCAAGGCGATTGTGAGTACCCCCGCCGGCGTGAACGGCCTCGAGGTAGACGGAGTGGAAGTGGCCGAATCCGCGCACGATTTCGCGGCAGCCCTCACTCGGTTGTTGAACGATGTGGAACTGCGCCAGCGCCTCGGCATTGCGGCACGCCAGCGTGTGGAACAGAAATATAGCTGGAAGAACATTGGCCAGCTTCAGAGCGAACTGTACCGTGAACTGATGGATGGATCACCGCACTAGATCGCGGAACGGAATGGTCACAGAGCCGACACTCCCCTAGGCATCGTCCCGCACAATCACCCGAAGCTGATTAGCCTTGTGTCCAGGGCAATGGGCTTCTTATAGATCAAACCTTGCTGCATGAGTTTGTCGTAGGTCGCCCGGCTCAAGTTGAGATCAACGCGAACGTCCTGACCGCCATACTGACGGCCGGCATCATCCTTCTGAACGAAGAGCAGATCGACACCTCCGGTCCAATGGTCACCGTTCGGCGTAAGTCCGATGCCGCGCCGGTCAACCTTCACAGCAATCGTCAGACCACCATTTGGAGTTGCTCCGGGCGCTACTTAAACCATCAGCCCGATCGCGCTGGCATCGAGTGGACTGAACACAGCATCGCGTAATTCAGCTTTGCGCAGCTTCTCATCACGCGGCCTTTCGGGCTCATCGAAGTAGCCCTTGCGATAGCGCAGGTTCAACCCGGCACGATCCGTCACCTTCACTTCGAGCTTGTGAAATTTGCCGTCGAAATTTTCAGAAGCCAAGTAGTAGCCGATGGTGTAGGTCACTGGGGAATCGCCAATGGCATCGCGAATCGCGTCTTTCAAATCGTTCGTGTTGTAGTAAGCGCGCCCCCCGGTTCGGCTGGCAAGTTCACGCATGGTTTCCTGATTCTTCACGATCGGCCACATGCTGAGTTTGGGTGAGAGATCGATCTTTTGATTTGCGGCGCTGAAGCGGGCGTCCGCGACCAGACCGCGCGCGTCCACCGGGTAGATGGCCAGGTTCGCGTTATTCACGGCACGGACCGTTCTGTCGATCTCCGCTGAAAAGGTGCGATGCTCGCGCGATGGATCGCTGAACGCCTCAACACTATCGAATCCGATATCGAGCGGGAAGCCACCTGAAACCCAAATCAGATTTTTTCTGCCCGGCAACCGAGCGAGATGGTTGGCTATGAATTCAATGGAACGCAAGGTACCGACCACGCGATTCACCGTGTAAAAATCCGCCTCCGCGCCACTGCCGCCGCCACCGCTCAACCAGCTATTCAGAGCAAGCGATTCGTTGTCCATCACGATGGGTTCCGAAGCAGCCAGATCCGGCAAATTCTGACCGCTGAACCGTTTCAGGCGATCCAGCAACGCGGAAGAATCGGTCGTAAAATCACGTAATACACGTAAGCCCCTGCCCAGCGTGTAAATGCCCACGCGATCTTCGGGATGAATGGTCTGCAGGAACTTGACCACCTGCGCTTTCGCGTACGCCTGGTCTTCCCATTTGGTGTTAAGACCGTCCAGCAGAATCACGGTGACACTTGAAGGCGTGCCCGGGCGCTGCTCCAGTTCATTCGTGAAAAAGTTGGCCGGCAGCTTTGGTGGCGCGGACGGAAGTTTGCCGTTCGATTCCACGGAAAATGCACTGATCTGTTGCGGTTTGCCGTTGTCGCGAATCTGACAATCCGCTTTCGTCAGGTCGGCTACGGGAGCGCCTTTTTTGTCTTGCGCCACCACGCTGATTTGGACCAGGCGGGTGGTGGATTTCAGAATGACAGGTGCGTCCTGAGCCGCCATCATGGTGGCTAAAAAAAGAAACAGGCGGAGCTAGTGCTTTGTCGCAGCGTCATGGGAATCATCGGCGTGGTAAGAACTTCTTACCAGCGGCCCGGCCTCTACATGACTGAACCCCATTGCGCGGCCCGCCTCTCGCAAGCCCAAAAATTCTTGGGGCGATACATAACGCACAATCGGCAAATGCCTGGCTGACGGACGCAGATATTGACCCAGCGTCAGAATATCCACGCGGTGCTCGCGCAGATCTCGCATCACCTGTAACACTTCCGATTCCAGTTCGCCCAAACCCAACATCAAGCCGCTCTTGACCGGCGTTGCGGGGGAAAGCTCCTTCGCGAAGCGAAGCATGTCCAGTGACCGCTCATAACGGGCACCCAGGCGCACCTGCCGGTAAAGGCGCGGCACCGTTTCCGTGTTGTGATTCAAAACATCGGGAGCGTTGGGCTGCATCACTGTTTCCATGGCCGCGTGGCAGCCTTGAAAATCGGGAACCAGCACTTCCACTTTGCAACCCGGGATGCGTTCGCGGATGGCATCGATGGTCAGCCGGAATAATTCCGCGCCGCCATCTTTACGGTCGTCGCGGTTGACGCTGGTGACAACGGCGTAGCGCAATCCCATCAGTTCGCAGGCTTCGGCAACACGGGCCGGCTCGTCATAATCGACTGCGAGCGGGCCGCCTTTTTGAACCGCGCAAAAACCGCAGCGTCGGGTACACACATTGCCCAGGATCATGAAGGTCGCTGTGCGCCGGTTCCAACACTCGCCCAGGTTGGGGCAAGCGGCGCTTTCGCAAACAGTATGAAGTTTCAATCGAGTGATAAGCTCTTTCAACTCGCGATAATTGTTACCTGCCGGAGCGGGGGCACGCAGCCAATCGGGCCGCGCAGGCTTTGGAGCAAGGGTTACTAGCACTCTCTTATACTGTAGCGCCGCTCGAGAATCATGTCGTCGTTCCAGGCCAGCCACGGGAGTTGATGTTCTGCCGAAGCCTCCACTGCGCGTTCGGGCATTAAGCCGATCAGTTCGCATCCCAGCACGCGAACTCCGGCTTCCGAGGCCGATGTTTCCACGGCGCGAAACACGCGGGACAGCGGCGTCGTTTCGAAATCGACTGTATTGAGGGAGACTTGCACCCGATTGCGGGAAGGAAGTGTGAGGCCGAGTGCCTTGACACCCGCAAAGCCGCCGTTTGATTGGCGCACCGCTCGCGCGATTCGCTGGGCGAGCGCAAGATTATTGCTATCGAGCCAGATGTTCCAGGCAATCAGAAAATTTCTGGCACCGATGGCGACGGCGCCAGCGGTGGGATGGCGGCCGGCGCCGATATCAGGTTTCGCGCCCGCGCGCGCCAGCCGACGGACCTGTTCGAGCGGCCTTGTTCCAGCGGCTTCATAGAAGAACGAAGGCAAGCCGAACCTCTGCCAGAGAATCTGAGCGGCGCGGTGAGCCAGTGCAGCGCACTCCTGAAGCGAGACTCCGCTGATGGGCACAAACGGCAGCACATCCAGAGCGCCGATTCGCGGATGAACACCTTCGTGCGCGGCCATGCGGATGTTTTTGATGGCAGCTTCAGCCAAGCTTACCGCCGCCGCAAGCACTGCTTCAGGATGGCCCGCGAATGTGAAGACAGCGCGATGGTGATCCGGATCATGAGACCGATCGAGAAGCCTCACATCAGATAGCGACGAACTCAAAACATCGAGAATCCGAGCATCGCGGCCTTCGGAAACATTCGGCACGCATTCCACAACTGCGTCGCCCTTCACTGGCTAAGTTCCTCCACGCGGCCACGGCGATACACCGTCTGTCCACGCCGTAAAACACGAGCCACCTGGTGGACCGCCGAATTGCGAACCAGGTCTGAATAATCGCCGGAATCAAAGATCACCAGGTCGCCAAATTTTCCCGGCTCCAGCGAACCCCTGTCCTGCGCGCACCCCACTGCATGCGCCGCGTTCAGCGTGGAAGCGGTGACTGCTTCGGCGGGAGACATCCCGCTGAATCGGCACGCAAGCGACATGGTATGTAGCATGTTGTAATCACTGTTGCCTTCGCGGCTGAAACTGGTGCCTAAGCTGACTGCGGCGCCTCTATCAATCAGATCACGAGCCGGGGCGAAGCGATCGCGGTGTTGCGCGTACGTCAAAGCGGGTGAGAGCGCGAGTATCACGTCCGAATTGGCGAGCGCGCTGCACAGTTTGGGCAGCGGGCCTTCGAGACCGTTCACCACGGTGACGCGACTCTCAAGAGCCAGCGCCGCGGAGGTGTCCGAGCACTCCGGCGTGGTCTGTATCTTTGTACGTACGCGAGCCTGACGCGCGGCTTTCAAAAACGTTCGAGCTTCCGAAGCGCCGGCGCCTGGATTGCCCATCATGGCCGTGGCGCATTGCATGAGGCCTAGCGAAGCCGCCGTTTCGAGTAGCGGTAATAGCGAGTTGAGAGTCCACTCAGCCGGGCCGCCTTCAAAATCGGGAGGCACATAGCCGGACAGGACAAGAGAGACAATCAGCGCCGCCGCGCGACCCTGCAGCGAAGCATAGAGGCGCATCAGGCGCAGTTCCCCCGAAGCATCGCCTCCGTATCCCGTTAGCACCTCCGCGGCAAGCGTGCCATGCCTTGCCATGCCGGTAAGAACCGAAGCGGCATTCTCTTCCAGCAGCGTTCTCTTGGCGTCAATGAAAGCCTGAATACCGACTTCGAAGCGCTCGCCAGCGTTATGAGCATACACGGGCCGCGTGGCGCTATCGATGAAGCCGGGCAGGACAATGCAGCCGGTGCAATCCACTTCCATAGCATCTCGAGCGGCTTTCAGACGCTCAATGCGGCGTGTGGGGCCCACATCTTCAATGCGCCCATCACGAATCAGAAGCGCGCCATCCGCGATGATGGCGAGTTCCGACATTTCGCTTCCGCGTCGCACCCTGGGTGCGCCATGCAGCGTGACAAGCTGCTTGGCGCCGCGAACTAGAACCAGATTAGTCGTTGTGGGAAATCTACCCGGGTGGAGACGTTACGCCGCGACGCCGGCTTTGGCGTTCCACGGAGTGGCGGACTTGATGGCAACATTTACAGCATCCAAATTTTTTAAGCCCTGATCGCCCAGCCAGTCTTCGAGCGCCTGCTTTCCTTGTTTTGCAAAGACGGGGATAGCGTCTTTCCATGTGGCCCGGCCGCAGAGAACACCCGAATAATCGGTTCCCGATTCAGTTGCCATGCTGAGATTTTCAATGAACTCCGCATTGCTCACGCCGGCGCTCAGATAGATGAAAGGCTTGGTGGCAACATCGGCAGCTTTGCGAAACAGGTCTAGCGCCTCGGCATGCGAGTAAGCTTTTTGGCCTTTGTAGACGCTGCTGCCTTCGACGAAGTTGGCGTTGATGGGCACTTCCACTTTCAGCACGTCGATTTTGTATTGGGGCTTGGAAAATTCCGTCATGCTGGCGATTACAACGTCGGGCTTTTTCTTGGCCCACTCCAAGCCTTTTTCATCGCCGCCCTTCGGATCGTAACCGATGAACTCGCAGAAAAACGGAATGTCGCAACCTTCGCATTCGGCGCCCACACGTTCGATGAAGGCGTGCTTGATGTCTTTGACCTTAGGATCGTCTTCAGGGGTGTAATAAAGCAGAATTTTCACCGCGTCGGCACCCCAATCCTTGATTCGCTTCACCGATACGTGGGGCAGCAAGTCCGGCAAGCGGCCCGGCTGCGTTGCATCATATCCGGTAGCTTCGTAAGCCAGCAGAAGGCCAGCAGTTTTCGCGCGAGCTTTGGCGGCGGGAAGGCCGAATTCCGGGTCGAGCAGGATGGCACTTGCATGAGGTGTCAAAACTTTGGAAACAGCGATTTTGAAATCTTCCATCATCTCTTGCGAGATCTCTTTTTGATCGACCCCCTTTTCTTTCGCAAGCGATTTCTGCAAGCTGCCGCGCTGATCCATGGCGGCTGCGGCTATCACACCTGCCTGGTTTGAAAGCGCCTTCATGTGTTGCAATTTTCCTGGAGTCATCTTCACTTAAATTATGACACGCGAGCTGTCGGGCAGCACACGTGAATCCAGTGTACGGAAGAGACGCTGGGCGCTTTGCACGTCGCCAAAAATGCGCGTTTTGAGAGCTTCGGGAGAACTAAATTTTCGCTCCGCACGGATGCGAGCAAGAAACTCCACTCTTATGTGTTCGGGAGCGGAATCAAGCTTTCCTAGAAGATAGGTTTCCACGGTAAGTGCGTCGCCCGAAAATGTGGGCCGCGTTCCTACATTGGTGACGGATTGCCACCGCTGGCCACTAGCGAGATCAGTGGTACGGGTGACGTAAACGCCGTTATTGGGCAGCACCTCGAATGCAGGATCAAGATTGAGCGTGGGTACTGTCTCTTTCTTTCCGATGCCGTGGCCGGATACAACGGTGCCCTCGAGGGCGAACGGGCCACAAAGCAAGCGCCTAGCCGCAGCTACGCGACCACCCTGAACGAGGGCGCGCACGCGGCTGCTGCTGACTCTGCCACCGCGCAGGCGCACCGGCGGAATGAATTCGGTGGTGAAGCCGCATTCGAGACCCAGCGATTGCAGCAGAAACGTGTTGCCTTCGTGTTTGTGACCGAAGCGGAAGTCTTCTCCGACGCAGATGGTGCGCGCCTGCAATTTTTCGACAAGTACGTGACGGACGAAATATTCGGGGGTCCACAGGGCTGTCTCTTCGGTGAACGGCAGTACAAGCACTTCTTCGATTCCGCACGCTTCCATGATTTGAGCGCGCTGTTCCGGCGTGGTCATCACAAGCGGCGCGCGCCCAGGCGCAATCACTCGCGCGGGATGCGGATGGAAGGTCATAGCGGCGGCCCGCCAGCCGTGTTCGCGCGCAGCCCGGACGACGCGACTCAGCAGTTCGCGATGCCCGGCATGCACTCCATCGAAATTGCCGACAGTGAGCGCGCACGGGCCGAAATCCGGCGGGGTTTCGTCGAGGCTGCGGTAGATGCGCACTTCAGTCGACATCCAAAATGAGCCCGTCATACGCCAAAAAAACACCGGGCGGGAGCATGGCTTCGGTCTCTTCATGCGGCAGATCGTGCGATAGATGAGTGAGGTAAGCGCGGCGGGGACCTAAAAGCTTGACGGTTTCAAGCGACGCTTCCACCGTGGAGTGCGTGGGATGCGGCTTGTGGCGAAGCGCATCGAGGAAGAGCACATCCAGGCCGCGCAACTGCTCCATGGATTCTTCCGGAATGGTGCTGTGGTCTGTAAGATACGCGGCATGTCCAAAGCGATAGCCATAGATGCCGAGCTTGCCATGCAGGACTCGAATGGGCTGGAATTCGAGCCCCAGCACGTCGACGATGCGGTTGTGGTGGACATACGTATCCAACTGTGGAACGAAGGAGGCTTTCGCCTGCGCGTCGAAGATGTAGTGGAAGACGGTGCGGACAGTAGAAATGGTGTCGGCCGCGCCATAGAGGGAGATGCGGCCGCCCTGGTGGAAATTGAACGGGCGCACGTCGTCAAGGCCCATGATGTGGTCGGCGTGGGAGTGCGTGAAGAGGATCGCATCGACGCGCGGGAGCTTGGCACGCAGCGCCTGATAGCGGAAATCGGGCGTGGTATCGATGATGTAAGTACGCTCGCCATGCTCAATGGCGATGGAGGGGCGAAGCCGGTTATCGCGAGGATCGGAGGACGTGCAAACAGCGCAATGGCACCCGATCATCGGCACGCCGGAACTGGTGCCGCTGCCGAGAACGGTAATTTTCACGGAATGATAATCCGTGGGGTGTCATCGGCAGGATTCGATCCGTCGGGGGCTACGATTATCGGCTGTTCTTTTATTTCGGGTGCGGCCTTGGGCGCGGCTTTGGAAGAAGCCTGGACGAAACGGAATCGCAGTTCCGTCAGCGAGTTACTGAGCAGCCGATCCTCTTCAAGAGAAAGGTTCCCCTTGGTTTTTTCCTGAATCACGCCCAGCAGATCGATGGCATGGCGCGCCATATCCAGGTTCGGTTCACCGCGCTCTTCTTCACCGCCGAAATTATAAAGGCCCATATTCATTTCCGCCTGAGTGCGGAGGGAAAAAACCAGGAACTCGAAAGTTGCTGGCGGCATAGTGGGCAATCGTTCTTCGCTCATCGATTTCTAGTTTAGCGATTTCACCAAAGCGATGACGGAATCGACAGGCATGAGCAGCAGTTCGGCTTGTGGCTTTTTCATGGCGGTGAGTTCAGCGACGCGGGCGGCCGCCCATCCAGGTGGCGGAGGTGTGGCGGAGCCTTGGAGTTCCACTGCGCGGAGGCCAATTTCGGCCATTGCATTCAGGTTGCGGGCGAGTGGTGCGGCTTCCTGGACATCAGGCGCGTTGGGGAGCTTGTACTCTCTCCAGGCGACCAATTGCAGTTGGACCTTCGACCAGTTTTTAGCGGCGATATCGTTGGTGAAATGGCGGGCGGTGTCGCTTTCGGGGCGCGCGGCATCTACCAGACGGGTGAGCGGCGTTTGCTGCGTGTACTTTCTGCCGCCGCCACTTCGGGCGTAGCCCTTGACCGGCTCGACAACATCGGCCAGCGTGCGCAGATCGCCATCTGGAGCGAGGCGGCGGAGCATGTCCGGGTAGAGCGCGTTGTGAACGACTCCGACGCTTTCGAG
>Ga0123338_10001553_pt1 | contig 22234 bp, 21 predicted proteins | sample grotaG_FD_89793 | JGI IMG/M metagenome (GOLD analysis project Ga0123338, IMG submission 89793) | Glacier valley bacterial and archeal communities from Borup Fiord, Nunavut, Canada, to study Microbial Dark Matter (Phase II) -... | ecosystem: Environmental > Aquatic > Freshwater > Ice > Glacier ...
AAATTTTGTGGTTATCACCAAAGGTGCCGGGCGCGTTGCCGAGGTTGCCGCGCGTTTTACGCTGGATGCCATGCCTGGCAAGCAGATGGCCATTGACGCCGATCTCTCGGCCGGCCTGATGACTGACAAGGAAGCAAAGATGCGCCGTATGAAGATATCCCGTGAAGCCGATTTCTACGGCTCTATGGATGGTGCCAGCAAGTTTGTGCGTGGGGATGCGGTTGCTGGTATCATGATTGTTCTGATAAATATTTTCGGCGGCCTGATCATCGGGGTCTGGCAGCAGGGCATGCCGCTTATGAACGCTCTTTCCAACTATACACTGCTGACTATCGGCGAGGGGTTGGTTGCCCAGATTCCGGCCCTCATCATTTCAACTGCCGCCGGTATCCTCGTAACCCGCTCTGCAGATGAAAACAGCTTCGGCCAGGAACTTACCGGCCAGTTTCTCAACTACCCCAAGGCTTTTTTTGTCGCCTCCGGTGTCATGTTTTTGTTTGCGCTCATTCCGGGTCTGCCGCATTTTGCCTTTTTGCTGGTATCGGGGGTTACTTTTCTGGTCGGTAAAATGGCTCGTGAGAAGGCGGAGGTCGTTGAAGAAACTGCTGTGGCTGAAGCAACCGCTGGTGAGGAGTCGATCGATCAGGCGTCAAATATCCGTCCTCTGGATGTTCTGGAGCTGGAGGTCGGCTATGGCTTGGTGCCGATGGTAGACGCCGCCCAGAATGGCGAACTGCTGGAACGTATCCGTTCCATTCGCCGCCAGACCGCACAAAAAATGGGTTTCGTTGTCCCGCCGATTCACATCCACGATAATCTGCAGCTTAAACCTTACGAGTACAATTTGCTGATTCGTGGTGCCCGGGTAGGAGGAAGCGAGCTGACGGGCCAGTATCTCGCGATGGATTCCGGTGCAGTCACCGCCAACATGCCTGGTCTGACGACCAAAGAGCCGGTGTTCGGGCTGCCGGCGGTATGGATCCGTAGTGAAGAACGCGACCAGGCCCAGATCAATGGCTATACGGTTGTCGACAGCACGACGGTTGTTGCCACTCATATCAGTGAAATTATCAAGCGTTACTCTCATGAGCTGGTCGGCCGGCAGGAAATGCAGCAGCTGCTTGACAACGTTGCTGTGACAGCCCCGAAAGTCGTTGATGAATTGATACCGAATCTTCTTAACCTCGGCACAGTGTTGCGGGTGGTCAAGAGCCTGCTCAAGGAGGGGGTTTCAATACGCGATATGCGTACCATTCTGGAAAGTCTGGCCGATTACGCTTCACTGACGAAGGACCCAGACGTGCTGGCCGAGTTTGTGCGGCAGGGGCTGGGAAGGTTTATCGTTGATCAGTACAAGCTTGAAGATGAAACACTCTTTCTGGTAACAATTGACCGGGAAGTCGAGGATCTGATCGCCGAAGCGATCCAGCCTTCTGACCAGGGAAACTATCTGGCCATTGAGCCGGCGATTGCCCAGCAGATTATCTCGTCTGTCCGGAGCATGTCTGAGCGGTTCGGGATGAGCGGGGCACAGCCGGTGCTGCTGGCCTCCCCGTCAATCCGTCGCCATGTTCGTAAATTGATTGAGCGCTTTGTGCCGCATATGGCGGTGCTGTCACACAATGAAATACCTCAGAATGTTAAAATCCAGTCTCTAGGGGTGGTAAGTTTAAATGTTGGTTAAGACTTTTCAAGCGGCGAGTATGCCGGAAGCGTTGCGGCTCGTAAAGGCTGAGCTCGGGCCGGATGCGATGATCCTTTCGACAAAAAAAGAAGCGACCGGCGGCTTCCTCGGCTTTTTCAGTAAGCAGGTATACCGCGTTACCGCAGCGATTGACCCGGTGCGCAAGCCTGCGCCGGCGCCTCCTCCTCCCCAGGTTTACCGTGAGCCGCCGCCACGGGATCGCACCGCCAGGGAAGAGATGGAGAGTTCGATGCTGGCCCCGCTGGCGCGTGAGCTGAAGGACCTGCGTGAAAAGGTCGAGTCTCTTACACGCCGTGAAGAGGAGCTGCGTGCGGAAACAAAGCCGGTGGAGGGGACTGCAGCTCCAGAACAGCTGGATAGCGGCATAAACCTCAAAAATATTCCCCGCTCCGATCTGGAAGAGATTAAAAAACTTCTTCTTGCGACGCTGGCAAAAAGCCAGGGGGGGGATGCCAAAGATGTTCAATGGCCGGCACTGGCCGATGAAATCCCTTTGGAAGGGCAGTCGGGCGCAGACCTTCTCCCTGAGGATTCCCCTCTTTCAAGGGAGTTGGCATACAGCGGAGTTTCTACCGACCTGGTACGGAAAATTATTGATACTCTCAACACGCTGCCGCTGCAGGGCAACAACCAGACCGTCAAGGGACGTCTTGGCGAAACGCTTGGGCGCCTGATTAAATTTGCCGGTACACTCAAGCTGAAGAAAAACTCTCCGCGGATAATCGCCCTGGTCGGACCAACAGGCGTTGGCAAGACAACAACTACTGCCAAACTGGCCGCCATGTATGCCCTCAACAAAGGCAACAAAGTGGCCCTGATTACAATGGATATCTTCAGGGTGGGAGCGGTGGAACAGCTGAAGACTTATTCACGCATCATGGGGATACCGCTGGAAGTTGCCTCGACCCCTAAAGAGCTTGAAAAGGCCGTTGAAAAACATTCCGCCTGTGACCTGATTTTTATCGACACAGCCGGACGGAGCCATAAGGATAAAGAAAAACTTGATGAGATGAGGAATTTTCTGGAAAACAGATTCCAGCTGGAGGTCTACCTCTGCCTTTCGGCCACCACCAAGGATCGTGAACTGGAAGAAATCCTGAATCGTTTCAAAATTTTTCAGGTAAGCAAGGTTGTCTTCACAAAAATCGATGAGTGTGAAAGTTTTGGCAATATGGTCAACCTATTGATGAAGGATAATTTGCAGATCGCCTATTTTACAACCGGTCAGCGTGTACCGGAAGATATAGAGATTGCTACACCAGCCAAGCTGGCAGATATGATTTTTCGTGAGGGGGCTGAATGAGTACCATGCAGGGGACTGGCGACCAGGCTGATACTCTCCGCCAGATGGCTCGCACCGCAAAAAACAACAAGAAGGCCGATCCCGCATCGGCTGGCGGATTGAGTGATCAGCAGGGCATTAGGGTTATCTCGGTTACCAGTGGCAAGGGTGGTGTCGGCAAGAGCAATGTGGTTTCAAATCTTGCAATTGCCCTCTCAGCCCAGGGGAAGAAGGTTCTGCTGATCGATGCCGATCTGGGGCTCGGAAATCTCGATGTCCTGTTAGGGCTTTCGCCGGTTTATAACCTCAATCATGTTTTGAATGGTGAAAAAGGCATTATGGATATCCTGATAGACGGCCCGGCCGGCATCAAGATTATCCCGGCCGGTTCCGGTGTTCAGGAGCTGACCAGCCTGGGGCAGCATGAAAAGCTCAAGTTGCTGGACGAACTGGATATGCTGGAAGAGCAGTTCGATATCATGATTGTTGATACCGAAGCGGGCATTTCCGAAAATGTTACCTACTTTACTGTCGCCGCACAGGAAATCTTTGTCGTGGTTACGCCCGAGCCGACCTCTATCACCGATGTTTATGCACTGATAAAGCTGCTGGCGACTCGCTATTCTGAGCATCACTTCAAGGTGCTGGTTAATATGGCCAAGGATAGCGAGGAGGCGCTGGAGGTTTTTCGCAAGCTTGCCAATGTGGCCGGTCGTTTTCTTGACATTTCACTCGACTATCTGGGGTGTGTTGTCAAGGATGAAAAGGTTGTCGAGGCGGTCAAACGTCAAAAAGCCGTCACCGAACTTTTTCCCGATTCTGAAGCGGCTCAATGTTTTGCCACCCTTGCAAAGAGGGTCATTGAGAACAAGTCCCAGGGGAAAGTAAAGGGTAATATCCAGTTTTTCTTCCGGCGCATGCTGGACTGTTCAGGAGGTAATTAGCAGGGTGACCAGTGGCGTGCAACAGCATAATCAGGGCGACCAGGCCGCCGTACGGGAGCAGCTGATCCTTGAGCATATCCCGCTGGTGCGCTACCTGGTTGGCAGGATGATGGCAAAGATTCCGCCGCATCTTGACCAGCAGGATCTTATGAGTTCAGCCATGATTGGCCTGATAAATGCAGCCGATCGCTTTGATCCTACACGAGGGGTGCTTTTTAAAACCTTTGCCGAACAGCATATTCGCGGAACAATTCTGGATGAGCTCCGCTCATACGATGTCCTCAGCCGCTCCATGCGTGACAAGTACAAGCGGTTGGAACGGGAGATGCGCGGCCTTGAAAACCGGCTTGGCCGCCACCCGACCAGTGAAGAAGTTGCGGTAAAGCTGCAGATGAGCCTTGAAGATTATTATGAGCTGCTTGATGACGTACACGTATTCACCTTTATCAGCTTGGATGACAGTTGGGATGGTGATGACGGCAGCCAGCTCTGTCTGGCGGACGTGCTGTGTGAGGTCGAAGCAAAAAGTCCGCAGCAGCAGGTCATAACCATGCAACTGACCGAGGCCCTCGGGAATGCCATTGATACGTTGCCGGAAAAAGAGCGTTTGGCGGTAACGCTGTACTACAATGAAGATTTAAATCTCAAGGAGATTGGTGAGGCGCTTGGATTGACGGAGTCCAGGATTTCACAGATCATCAGTCAGGCCATGGTCAGGCTGCGTTCGCGTCTCAGGTTACATCGGAACTAATAGAGGGAGACAGAATATGAATAGTGGTATTTACGCAGCCGTATCGGGCAGTCTGGCCGCAATGCGCCGCCTGGAGGTTATCAGCAATAACCTGGCAAATATTAATACCCCCGGTTATAAAAAGGATACAATGTCATTTGAGGGTTTGCTGGCTGGGCCGGTAAACCCGCCGTCTGTGCCGCAAAACACGACCGCCGATCCAATTATGCAGAAGGAAAATATCTATATCGATTATGCCAACGGCCCGATAACTCAGAGTGGCAATACGCTTGATCTGGCGCTTGATGGTGAAGGCTTCTTTGCCGTTACCACTCCGGAGGGAACCGCCTACACACGCCAAGGCAATTTTCGCACCTCTGCTGACGGTACACTTGCGACTGTTGACGGCTATCCTGTACAGGGCTCTGGCGGCGCTGTCGTCCGTGTCCAGGGGAGCCGGGTGGAGATAGATTCCAAAGGGGTGATTACTGTTGATGGTGAACAGGCTGGAGCTCTTGCCGTCGTAGATTTTGCAAAGCCGTATACTCTGACCAAGGTTGGCAGCGCACTGTTCATGCCGGCGGCTAATCAGGCGCCACCTCAGGTGGGTACAGCCCAGGTCCAGCAGGGGTACATCGAAGGATCTAACGTCGAGAGCATTTCTGAAATGGTGCAGATGATTGAAACAAACCGCTATTTTGAGGCATGCTCGAAGGTTATAAGAGGTTTTGATGATATGGCCACAAAAGCTGCCAATGAACTTGGCAGGGTTTAACATACTCTATACGATAAAAGGAGCTATATAATGATTCGTTCACTCTGGACAGCCGCATCCGGTATGCAGGGACAACAGAAGAGCATCGACGTTGTTGCCAACAACCTTGCTAACGTAAATACAACCGGTTTTAAACGGAGCCGGGCCGATTTTCAGGATCTTATTTACCAAAACCTAAAAACAACCGGATCGCCAGCCACCAATGCTACTCAGGTCCCGTCTGGGATTCAGATAGGTCTGGGAAGTCGTCTGGCTGCCGTTACAAAAATATTTACGGCGGGAGATTTTACTCAGACCGGCAATGAGCTGGACATCGCTATTGAAGGTGACGGATTCTTCCCTATAACTCTTCCTGATGGCACTACAGGCTACTCAAGAGCAGGTGCTTTCAAGCGCGACAGCACCGGGCAGATCGTCACATCGGATGGCAACCCGCTTTCGCCGTCAATCACAATACCCAATAATTCCACAAAGATAAATATCGGCAGTGACGGAACTGTTTCGGTGCAACAGGCCGGTCAGACGGCCACTACCACCGTTGGGAATCTCCAGCTGGCGTCTTTTTCAAACCCGGCCGGTCTGTCAAGTCAGGGAAAAAACATCTATATACCCACGGATGCCTCCGGAGCCGCTACTACCGGAACTCCAGGCCAGAATGGCACCGGCACCATTGCCCAGGGGCTTCTGGAGATGAGCAACGTCAACGTTGCCGAAGAGATGGTCAATATGATCGTCGGCCAGCGTGCTTATGAGATTAACTCAAAGGCGGTCACCGCTTCGGATGAGATGCTGCAGACGGCCAATAACCTGAAAAGATAGAAGCGGATCTGATTTATTATGAAACGATTAATTCCACATATTTATATTCTGTTCATGACGCTGGTGTCACTCTATCCGTGTCAGGCCATCTCTGCCACTGATCGTGAGCAGGAGGTCCGTCAGGCTGTCGCCACATTCGTTAAAAACAAAACCAGCGGGATGGGATGGGACATCCGCGTCCGCCGGGTTATTGTCTCTGGTGATCTTAAACTCCCTGAGGGAAAGATAGATTACGAGATTGTTGCGCCGCAGCAGTGGGAAGGGTGGGGAAACATCAGTGTTGCTGTTCTGGCTCGCCAGAAAGACAAGGTGCTGCGCAATATTCCGGTGAGGGTAGATGTTGAAGCGTTGGCCGATACCGTTATTACACTGCAGCAGATTAACTATGGTGAACTGATTTCTGCTGCCGATGTTGTACTGCAGAAACGTGAAATTACTTATAACTCTCACCTTGCCGCCAGGTCGACAGATGAAGTGGTCGGTAAAAAAGCCCGCACAACACTTAGGGCTAATCAGCCGGTGCGGGCAGATCAGGTTGAGAGGGTGCCGCTGATCAAGTCCGGTCAAATCGTGACAATAATTGCTGAAAATGAAGTCATGAAAATTTCCGTTTCCGGTAAAGCCCGCAGCTCCGGTGCCGAGGGGGACATGATAAGGGTGCAGAACCTGACATCGCTCAAGGAGATGCCGGCCCGAGTCATAGATGCATCTACTGTCCAGGTTGCTTTTTAAACGCCTCGTGGCTGGTAAGAAGCTGTTTATGTGTTTTTTAGGAAATAGCTTTGTTAACGCACCTGTCCTGTTTTCTTCGGTCAGGTTGAAGGAAGGTCAATGAAACAGATACTATTACTACTGATTTCGCTGCTTCTGATTGGATGTGCCGTAGAGAAAACCGACATTAAAACTGCCGGTTTCGAGGACCCGCCGCCGAGACCAGCGGCAGATTATTCCAACGGTTCGATCTGGCAGCCTGCATCAGCCGGTCTGACAGATGATTTCAAGGCTCGCCGCAGGGGTGATATTCTCACCATTGTGATTTCCGAGATTGCCAGTGCTTCCAAGGAAGCCAATACAGCTACATCCCGTGATAGTTCAATGAGCGCCGGAATTCCTAACCTACTGGGGCTTGAGACCAAAGGGATCTTCAAAAATAATTTTGGTGATTTATCCAAGCTTATTAACGCAAGCAATGCTTCTTCATTTGAGGGGGCCGGCTCAACTTCACGTCAGGAGAATCTGAGTGCTACCATCACTGCGCGCGTCGTGGGTATACAGTCTAACGGTAACCTGATGATAGAGGGGCGGCGCAATATAAAGGTAAACGAAGAGGACCAGATCATCGTGCTTGAAGGGACAGTGCGTCCCCGCGACATTTCCTCTAACAACACCGTCAATTCGATCTATGTAGCCGACGCGCGCATCAGTTATTCCGGGCGCGGTGTTATCTCTGACCGTCAAAGCCCAGGCTGGCTAATGAACTTTCTTGAAAAAATCTGGCCGTTCTGACGGTTCATACATGTGTATATTTATAAAAGGTAACCTTATGAAGAATGTTTTATCACTTTTGGTGTTAGTGGCGGTCCTGTCAGTAACAACAGGTGCCCATGCGATCAGGATAAAGGACCTCGCCTCGTTTGAGGGGGTACGGGATAACCAGTTGATAGGTTATGGTCTGGTCGTAGGATTGAACGGTACCGGAGACAGCGACCAGGCTAAGATACAGACGCAGTCAGTGGTGAATATGCTGGAGCGGATGGGCGTTACGACATCCGCCAATGACATCAAGATCAAAAACGTTGCCGCTGTCATGGTAACGGCGACGCTTCCTCCTTTTGCAAAGCAGGGTAACCGTTTGGATGTGCTCGTTTCCTCCATTGGTGATGCAAAAAGTGTCGCCGGCGGTACGCTGTTGATGGCTCCACTGAGAGGAGCCGACAATCAGGTGTATGCTGTAGCTCAGGGCTCTATTCTGACCAATTCATTTGCTTTTGGCGGCCAGGGTGCCACCGCCCAGAAAAACCATCCGACAGCCGGACGGGTGCCGAACGGAGCGTTGGTTGAGCGGGAACTACCAAATAATTTGACAGGCAAGTCGGTGTTAAGCCTGAATTTGAATATTGCCGATTTCACCACCGCCTCAAGGATTGTTGCTGCGGTTAATGATAAGTTCAAGAGCCCCGTTGCCGCAAGCAGCGATCCGGGCTCGGTGGACCTAACGATTCCGGCAGCCTATGCAAATAATACTGTCGGATTTGTAGCTTCACTGGAGCGACTTGAGGTTGTTCCGGATATGCAGGCCAAGGTTGTTCTGAATGAACGTACCGGCACAATTGTCATGGGGGACAATGTGCGGATTTCTACTGTGGCGGTAACTCACGGCAGTCTATCCCTTGTTATCAAGGAAACGCCGCTGGTCTCCCAGCCGGCTCCGCTTAGTAAAACCGGCGAGACAAAAGTTGTGCCGCGCACCGATTTGAAAGTGGTAGAGGACAGCCGCCGACTGTTGGTGTTGCAGGAAGGGGCCAGCATCGGTGACGTTGTCCGGGCGCTCAATATGCTGGGGGTAACCCCGCGCGATCTGATCAGCATCCTCCAGGCAGCCAAAGCAGCAGGAGCGCTGCAGGCAGAACTTTCCATAATTTAGTTCTTAATAATTTCGTGTGTGGGGACGATAAGAGTAGATGGATATAAAAACTACCACAGTAGCACCGGATTTATCCGAAGGCGTTGCAGATAGGGCGCGCTTGCTCCAGCGTGCATCATCTAACGGTGCTGCCGTACTGACCGAAAAACAGCGGCAGCAGGCTAAAAAAGTATCTCAGGATTTTGAAGCGCTGTTTGTCGGCATGATGATGAAGTCTATGCGGGCAACCGTTGGAAAAGATCAGTTGACCGGTGGAGGTCACGGCGATGATGTTTATCGGTCGATGCTGGATCAGGCCTACGCCGATGCCTCGGTGAAACAGGGCGGCGGTTTGGGAATTGCTAAAATAATTGAAAAAGATATCATCCGTCAGGAGAGCCGCAAGGTTGCTCCGAAGGTTGATATTAAGGAATAGTTGACCGTAAACGATGGAGTCCTGAACAAATGGAACTGAAAAAAATGCTCGAAGAGATAACAGTCCAGACCGAACTATTGAATCAGCTCCTTCAAGTGCTTGAGCGGGAGACTGCGGAGATGGGCGATGTCAACATCAATGCCATGAATCTGTCCAACCAGGCCAAGGAAGAGCTGACAACAAAAATTAAAGAGCACACACCGTCTCTGCAGCAGGCCATTTCAGCTCAGGCTGTTCGTGAAGGCCTACCAGGTTCGACCTCACTCGGTGCGGTAGCAACGCATATTGCTAAAAGAGGCAACCGGGAGTTGCTCACAAAACAGGAGCAGATACGCGGGACTGCCGAGCGGATCCAGCAGGTGGCGGCATTGAACCGTGAGATAGCCGAACGTTTTGCCTCAAGCATTACTACGTCACTAAGCCTGATCACGCGTCTGGTAAATCAATCTAATGTTTATGGTGCATCAGGGGGCTATCAGCAGCGCCCTGTGGATGCCGTGATGGTCAATAGGGAGGCATGAGATGGGGCTCAGTACAGCAATGGAGATCGGCAAAAACGGCCTCAATATATATCGGATTGCACAGGAAGTGACTGGTGAAAACATCGCCAACGTCAACACCCCCGGTTACTCGCGCCAGCGGGTTCTTCTGGAGTCTGCGCCACCGACCACTGCTAACGGTTTCCCCTTGGGCACCGGAGTTAGAATCGCTTCTATAGAGCGCTATTATGACGGACTGCTGCAGCAGCAACTTGTAAACGCCCAGACGACGCAGGGGTATGACACCACCAAGTCCACTGTGCTGCAACAGATTGAACCGACCTTTAACGAGGTCGCCACGGATGGTCTTGGTGCGGCAATTTCCGGCTATTTCGGTGCCTGGCAGGATTTGACCCTCAATCCGGCGGGTTCCGCAGAGCGGCAGGTTGTTTTGAGCCGCGCCCAGATATTGACGGATAATTTTCATTCCATCAGCAAATCACTCAATGATTCAATCACGATTCAGAACGACACTCTTGTGCCGCTTACCAACGACATCAATGCAACGCTGAAAAACATAGCTCAGCTCAACGGCCAGATCAGGACGACAGAGCTGGTGAGCGGTAATGCGAATGAGATAAGGGATCAGCGGGATCAGCTAGTGCGTGATCTTTCCAAGCAGATAGGGATTACATATACGGAAAATAGTGACGGAACTACCGACATAAAATTTGCGGATAGCGGTGCAGCTCTGGTAACTGGCTCAACAGCAGGCGCGTTTTCTCTTGATAAAATAACAGATCCTAACAAGTATGCCGTCCAGCTGACGCCGGCCGGCGGGGCCGTGGCGGCAGCAGTGGCCCCCGTAACCGGCCAGATGGGTGCTGTCTTGGCGCTCCGAGATACGATCATTCCCGGCTATTTGCAGCAGGTCAATGATTTGGCCACAACGATTACCAGCCAGATCAATACTCAGCATAAGCTCGGATTCGACCTTACGGGTGCTGCCGGAATAGACTTTTTTGATGGCGCCGCAACAGATGCTGCAACATTTAACATTAATCCTCTTTTGACCAGCACTAATCAAATTGCGGCGTCAAGTAACGCACTACTTACCGGTGATAATAGCAATGCTCTGAAGCTGGCACAGTTGCAGAACCAGAAGCTGATGAGCGGAAGTACCAGTACCTTTAACAGCTATTTCGATGGTCTGGTCAGCCAGGTTGGTCTGGATGTAAGATCAAGTAAAAATACCGAGGCGCAGGATATTGCCTTTACCAGGCAGTTGACGACCCTTAGGGACTCAAATTCCGGCGTATCGCTGGATGAAGAGCTGACCAACCTGATAAAATACCAGCGTTCGTACCAGGCTTCGGCCAAGCTGATCACTACAGCAACTGAGATGATGGATACAGTTATCAATATGGTACGTTAGCAAGTTTAAAGGTATTATTCCTATAAGCATCAGGAGAAAATGCATGCGAGTTACGTCAAATATGTCTGCCGATACCTCCCTTTACAATATTCAGCAGGGTCGCGCCAAGTTGGACAGGTTAAATGAATTAATCTCATCAGGAACTGCAGTCAATCGCCCGAGCGACGACCCGATCAATACGAGGCTCCTTCTGGATATCGTTGACAAGGTCAAGTCCACGGACCAGTACAGCAGTAACATCTCGAAGTCGAATACCTGGCAGCAATTTACAAATACTGCCCTGACCGGCATGTCTGATACGCTGCAGCAAGCGCGGACACTGGCGGCTACAATATCGGATGGCATCTCTGACACGTCCTTTACAAATGGGGTTGTTTCGCAGCTGCAGGCATTGAAACAGCAGATGATCGACATGGGTAATACGCAGATGGGTGACCAGTATATCTTTGGTGGGGCCGATAATTCAGCGCCCCCATTCAGCGGTACTGCACCTTATTATTCAGGTGACGAAAGCAGTATAAATATTGAAATAGGTAATAACGCATCACCTATGGCGATGAATATCCCGGGGAATCAGATTCTCACCGCATCAACATCGTCTCAGGTTTATGGTTCGGTTGACATCCTTCAGACGTTCGACGACCTGATTTCCGCCGTACAGACTAACGATGTGACCGCCATCAGGGCCAGTTCCAGGGCTCTTGAAGACGGGTCAAAGCAACTTTTTAACGCTATAACCGATGTTGGTTCGCGTTTGACCCGCCTCGACAGTTTCACCAAGATGAACGAGAATACAAGGAACACCTTGATGACGGTGTACAGCAACACACAGACTGTTGATTACGCCAAGCTGGGTGTTGAGTTGAGCCAGCAGCAGGTCGCCTTTGAGGCTTCGCTGTCGGCTACCGCAAAGCTGTCGCAGTTGTCGCTTCTGGATTATTTGTAGTTGAAGAATTACTTCTGTTTTGAGGCGAGGCCGGTAGGCCTCGCTTTTATGTTAACGTTCCCCTGCTTGAAAATGCATTGACCTTCTGTCCAACGGGTTTTATAACACTCCCATGTTGTTTTCATTCGTTAGCTCACACCGCAAGCCTGTATCCATCCGCCGCAACGTACTTCGTCTCTCACTGCCGGTTCTACTTTCATCTCTCTTTCAAAGACTGGTATCTATTGTTGACGTTTTTCTGACCGGCGGCCTGGGTGCATCTGCCATTGCTGCAACAGGTTTGGGGCAGCTACTGATGGTCACCACGATGACAGTTTTCTGGGGGCTTTCGACCGGAGTGACGGTCATAATCTCACACCTTTGGGGTGCCGGACGGCGCGAAGATGCCGGACGGGCGGCATATGTGGCTTGTCTGGCCGGTCTGGTTATGACGGCACTCTGTTCACTGGCCGGTTCCCACTGGGGTGGAGACATCACCAGGTTGATGGGGGCAGCGCCGAATGTCCAGAATTTAGCTGCCGAATACATCCGGCTGATTTTCCTCTGGATGATCTGGACGACCGGTCTGAACCTGCTCTCGGCAATCATGCATGGGACAGGTGACACCCGCACCCCGATGGAGGCGATCATCCTGGTTAATATCCTCCACGTATTGCTGGCCTGGCCGCTGATTTACGGGAAATGGGGCATGCCGGCGCTGGGAGTCAAGGGGGCGGCGATCGCCATCAACTGCTCAGAGTTCGTCGGCTTTACCTATCTTCTGGTACAGGCGCTGCGTAAACGGTATATCATCTTCAGTCGTCCCGATTTCGTCCTGTTTAGCAAAATCTGGAAAGTCGGTTGGCCGGTAGCGCTGGAGCGGGTTGCACAGCAGAGCGGCCAACTCTTCTACTCCAGCTTTATCATCGCCTACGGTACCAGCGCCTATGCCGCCCATCAGATCGGTCTTTCCATCGAGTCACTATCTTTCATGCCAGGGGCGGGGATGGGGATTGCTGCGGCAACACTGATGGGGCAATCACTTGGTGCCGGCAAGATCCGCCGCGCCCGAATCAGCCACAATGAGGCGCTGCGGTTGGCGGTCGGCGTCATGACAGTCATGGCGCTGCTGTTTTTTTTCGCCCCGCACATTCTGATTGGACTATTCAGCAATGATCCTGATGTTATCGAGAAGGGGAGCATGTTTCTGAAGCTGGTTGCCTTCGCTCAGGTGCCGCTGGCGATATCTTTCGTTTATGCCGGCAGCCTGCGCGGTACAGGTGATACGGTTTATGTTTTTATCGTCACACTGCTTGCGATGTGGGGGATCAGGGTGGCTTTTTCGTGGGTGGCGGCGAGTTGGTTGCATCTCTCTCTCTATGCCGTATGGGGGGTCTTTCTTATCGATTGGTATTTCCGCGGGGCGGCCTTTGCCTGGCGCTACCACCGCCGTGATCTGCACGGGGTTGTGCTTTAGTGGTTATAATAGCTATTCGTTCTCATACTTGTAGCCGACACCATATACGGAATGGATCAATTCCTGCCGGGGATTGACTGCAGCGATCTTCTTGCGCAGTTTCTTGATGTGGCTGTCGATAGTGCGATCCGCTACGATCCGGTCATCGGAATAAATATGATCCATCAATGTTTCACGACCATAAATCCGGCCCGGATTGGCGGCTAGAAACTGCAGCAGCTTGAATTCAACGGCGGTCAGGTCAAGTTTATATCCATGGAGAGTGGCCTGATACCGAGTTTCATCCAGAGTTATACCGGTATTTGACGGCTGTAATGCACTGTTCCTTCGCAGCACCGCTTTTACCCTCGCCACAACTTCCCGTGGACTGAAAGGTTTGCAGATGTAATCATCAGCGCCAATCTCGAGGCCAATCAACCGATCTATCTCCTCGACTCTTGCGGTAGTCATGATGATTGGTGTTGATGAAAAGGCCCGGATCTCTCTGCAGATATCAAGTCCACTCTTCCCCGGCAGCATTATATCAAGAAGAATCAATTGCGGTTGCCGCTCCTGAACCCATGGCACCACAGCCAGCCCATCAGCGAGGCTGTGCGCTTCAAAGCCCGCCTGGCATAGATACTCTGCCAAAACAGCTGCCAGCTTAACCTCATCTTCTACAATCAGGATTATTCCGCTCATGAGCCACTTACCGGCAGCTCTGTTCTGATCCAAAGCCCTCCAAGCGGTGAAGTTTCCGCCGTAATCTTTCCACCATGAGCCTCAACGATATTACGGCAGATGGTTAGGCCAAGTCCGGCCCCGCCTGTCAATCGGTTTCTGGATGATTCCACCCTGTAGAGCCGCTCAAACAGACGCCCCAGTTCAGAGGGGGGCACATGTGGAGCGGAATCCTTAAAGTCAATCACGGCAATGTTGCCAGCTCTCTGAAGTGCCACCGTCAATCTTCCCCCGGCGTCGGTATATTTCAGGGCGTTGTCAAGCAGGTTGGAAAACAGCTGGTGCAAACGCTCCTTGTCACCAAAGACAACAGCACACCCGTTTTCAGGAAGCAATGCTTCAAGCAGAATATCTTTTGAAAGAAACTCAAGCCGGTAAAGTGCAATGATTTCAGTCAGTAGTTCAGCCAGATCAAGCTCTGTCTTACGGTAGGTGAGTGCTCCTACATCTGACAGCGATAGCTGATAAAGATCGTCCACCAGTCTTCCGAGCCTTTGTACCTCGTCGTGCAGCGAGTTGATCGTATCATTGTTCGGTTGGCGAATGCCGTCCTGAAGCGCCTCGATCTCACCGCGTAAAATGGCCAGAGGGGTACGCAGTTCGTGTGAGATATCCGCTACCCATTGGCGCCTTGTCAGCTCACTCTTTTCCAGTGCCAATGCCAGTGAATTGAAGTCGCATGCAAGCTGTCCCAGTTCATCGTGTGACGTCACCGGCACCCGGACAGCAAAGCTCCCCGCAGCCAGCTGGTGGGTAGCGTGCGCAAGAACGTTAAGCGGCCGGACCAGACGCCGGGCGAGCAGGAGAGACAGGATGGACGACAGCAGAACCACGGCTGCAGCAACCAATGCAAAGGCAGACTTCTGTTCACGTAGAAATCGCCGTTGTGGTGTGTCCAATATGTTTGTACGCGGCAGGAGACCGAGGTATCCAATCGTTTTCCCCCCGTACAGCAAGGGAGTTACGGCATTATCAAGCGGCACGCCGCCGTGATCTACAAGAGCTTTCCTGTCGGCATCGAGCAGGAAGAGGCGCTGATCAAAGTGCAGTGCAAGATGTGGCGGCATCGGTCCGGGTTTGCCCTCACTAAAGTGTTCCAGGCGTTGTCCGCCCGGCATTCTCTCTTCCGATGGCGGTGGCGCTTCGGGCAAAGAAGCTGCAACCAGCTGCTTCCATCGCTCCGGGTCGCGTTGCAGGAATTCCCAACTCTGCTCTGTGCCGTAGCTCGTTTCAAGATTTACCGCCAGTCGGCATATCCCAGTTTCTTCCATCGCATTGATAAACTTGATAAAGCCGCTGTTGAGGCTCCATTGCATGATCAGGGCTGAGCTGGCGACAGCAAGACCTGATGCGGTAAGTATTACCAAAAACAGCTTGTGAGTGACTCCCAGTTTCATGGCCGCACCTCCTGTGTCACGTTATTTTTATCACAGGTTGACTCCTCAGCGGCATACACTTTCGGCAGGCATGCACATTTCCTCATTTCTTCCACATTTCCTGCACATTGTGCTGTTAAGCAGTAAACTCAAACTCTTGAGCGAAAGGTGGTGAATTAGAGAAAAGGCCAAATCTAACGTGAAAGGAGGCAGTAGCAGAGAAAAATGGATGTGGGAGTAAAAAATGTTCAATTGCGTGGCGTTAGCGTATGCACGCCGTTAACAGGGTGTATTCAGGCGCCGTAAAACGAAAGGAGTACGCAACATGGTAAGTTCTATTGGGAGCAGTTCAGGTGGAATAAATGCAGCCGCACTGAAGAAGATGCAGGAAGAGATGTTCAAGGCGGTTGACAGCAACAGCGACAACAAGATCGACAAAGCGGAAATGAGTGCCTACCAGCAGTCCCAAAAGGCGAATGGCGCGCAGGGTGGTCCTAGCGTTGACGAAATCTTCAAAAATCTGGATGCAGACAACGACAGCGCTATCAGCAGGCTTGAATCAGATGCCGGAATTGCCAAGCTTGCCCAGCAGATGCAGAGCGGAAAAACTGCGTCAGACCCCTCCTCTGAGTTGAAGGCCAAAGTGTTTAACAGTGCTGATCAGAACGGTGATGGCGGTATCAGCAAGGATGAATTGACAACTCTGATGGCCGATTCCAATCAGAGCGCTACAGACATCGCAGAAACATTCGATGCTCTGGATACGGACCAGGACGGTTCCATCAGCAAAAGTGAATCTGATGCTGCCGTTGACAAGGCTGGTCAGCAACGGAAGGCTCAGGGGCCACCTCCACCCCCGCCGCCATCTGACAGCTCGTCATCGGAGAGTACATCCAGTAACACAATTTATGATGAACTGGATACGAATGAAGACGGGACTGTCAGTGCCACTGAATTGTTGGCGGCGTTTACAAATGGCGATAACAGTTCTGTGTCGAGCAGTTCCGGGGATAGTTCTGCCGTCGAGCAACTCTTTGACGCCATGGACACGAACAAGGACGGCAGTGTCAGCAAGAGTGAATTGGCAGCAGCTCTTGCTGAGGCTGGCAAGCAGAGCGATGCGCAGGGGGCTTCTACAGCCAAAGCCTCTGCAGACACAGCAAAAAGTGAAGATTCTGCGCGCTTTGCCGCCGCCATAAAAAGTTATATGCAGGCAAGCATGAGCAGCTTTGCCGAGAGTTCCTCCGCGGCAACATTCTCCTCTACAGCCGTGTACGGATAACTGCTGCCAGGCATTGATAAACCATGAAAGCAGGCTGGACCTCTTTGAGGGAGCCTGGGTGAATGCCGACCGATTGACGCATTCAACGTTAACCTGAAGTCGCTATTTTTACATAGAGAGATAGCCTGCTTCTCATGGGAGAACTACATCGAAAGGAGCTGTACGATGTCAATTACAGAAAAAACCGCAGGAAGCGCACCTGCTTTCGGTGACAGCAGAAATTGCGACAGGCAGGATGCCGGCAGAGACGGTAGTGTAGCTGTTAAGGAAACAACAGGATCTACGAAGAAACACACTGCGGAGATTTTGCCGACCCCTTCAACTTCGCCATATAGTAGAAAATCAACCATCCGTACCTACGCCTAGAATCTTGGAGAACGGAGCAACAAATGAGTCCTAGTGTTAATGTTGATGCCATAAATGGCTACAGCGATACTCCGGAAATACACACGTATCATGACGGGTATTGTAATCCTGCAGAGATGGCAGCGAGAATTCTTGAAGAAACGCCAGAGGCAATAGATGCCTTTGACTCCCTGGAGGAATTGATTGCTTATATCCGCGAAGCAATGGCTGCCGATTATGTGTACTGTCCTAAGGCTCTGATTGAAGGCTGACACTCTTCAGTCGTAGGTCCAGCAGGATCGTGTTTTCTGGCGATAACCAGCGGCAGCAAGCCGGACGACTTTTTACAAAACAACAGATGGATGGAGTAATGCCTATGAGTAGCGATTGGCTTAGTGCCAGCAGTGCTGATCCGATGGGTCTCGCGGCAGCGAACCAATATACGCAAAACCGTGCCTCGTATGCTGAATATGCTATTACGCAGGCGGCCACCGCTCTAAGCAATGGTGATAACGACAGAGCGATTACCGCCTTCAAGCATGCTGCCGCGCTTGATCCCAATAATACGACTGCGTATAATTATCTGGGGCAGATCTACCTTAGTCAGGGTAAAAATGAAGATGCAATTAAAGCGTATGCACAACTGGTGCGCATTCAATCAAATCAATCTACAGAAGACACGTCAGATGATGCCCCCACTTTGGAAGATGCCCACATGGGGCTTGGCAATGCCTATTTATCGGCAAAACAGTACAATCAATCTGAAACGCAATATAAAGCTGCCGCAAAGATAGCGCCAAAAGATGCACTACCTGTTTACACATTGGGTCAACAGTACCTTACGCAAGGCCGGCTCGGTGAGTCCTTAGAGCAACTCCAAAAGGCGAAGACGTTGGCACCCAAAGATGGCAACGTATATTATGCGTTAGGGTCCGTCTACAATGCCCAGGGCAATTACATGGATGCTGCTATTGAGCTGCAAAGCGCAGTCCAGCTTAAATCGGATTTTGCTGAGGCAAATTACCAGTTGGGAGTTGCGTACAATGGCCTCAACTATACTGAAGGGGTACAGGAACAGCAGACAATTTTAAACAGTTCTGATGCTACCCTGGCTTCACAGTTGAGTGCCATCACCAGACCACAGATTGTCGGCATCGACTCAAGCAACAGTCGAAATACCCTCTACAATACTGTGTGGGGGGCAAATACTCCGCTTTGGGCCGTTGACGACTCGCTGATTACTCCGGATGCCTCTGCAGAGGTGTCCACCGTTATCCAGTTTAGTAAAGACATGGATCGTGACTCCGTTGTTAATGTCTCCAACTGGTCTATCTCGCGTGCGAAGAGTGCACAGGCAGGTTACTACAATAATTCCATGCCGTTATCCAGCAAGGATGCTATAGTTGCTCCAATGCCGATATCGGTAACCTATAATTCATACTCCGGGGAAGCTGTCGTCACATTCCGGCTCAATCAGAATAGCAACGGAGATGCTATAATTGATCCTAAACACCTTGTATTTACATTTAATGGTGAGGATGCTTCAGGGCAGTCAATGGATCAGACAGCAAACGCGATAGACGGATATGCTGCCGCCCCATTTGGTACTATCGATACGTTGGCTTGAATAGTAAATGGGCCCTCGTCTTTGGCAACCCGCAACAAATTCAACGGAACTCCGACATGATCATAAAAATTGCTTTGTGCAGCATCGTCCCCATATTTATTGCTGGCTGCGTAGTCGGCCCTGACTACCGCTTGCCGGCTGTCTCTACGCCAGCAGAATGGCAGGCTGCAACTGGTGGCCCCAAGCGTACTGCGAATGACAATGCTCAGCTGGCTGTGTGGTGGCAAACACTAAACGACCCGCTGCTGTCCATTCTGGTTGAGGAGGCTGCTGCAAACAACCTTGATTTAAAGCTTGCAGGAGCGAGGTTGAGGGAGTCCCGGGCCCGGCGTGGAGTTTCCGCCGCTGACCGTATGCCGGCGGTAATGGCCGGTGCCGGCGCCGGTCGTAATCGTTCCAGTGCGGAAATGGGAAGTGGTGTGAGTAGAACGTCCGACACTTTCTCGACTCAGTTTGATGCCAGTTGGGAGTTGGACCTGTTCGGGGGCAAACGTCGTGCTCTGGAGGCGGCTTCGGCTACTGTTGAGGCATCCCAGGAAAATATACGTGATGTCCAGGTAGGCCTGCTGGCTGAAGTTGTGCTTGCCTACATCGAGATCCGCTCTTATCAGGCACAGATTGACAGCACCGGGGCCACTATCGCCAGCCTGGCGGAAACAGAGCAAATTTCCGGATGGCGTTTTCAGGCCGGTCTGGTCAGCCAGCTGGACGTTGAACAGGCCCGTCTTAACCTCGAGCAGACTCGCGCCGGGCTGCCGGCACTTCTCAGTAACCTGGAACAGTCCAAAAACAACCTTGTCCTGCTCCTGGGACGGAGTGGCGGCACTATTAAGGAAGTGCAGATTAAAATGCCGCTTCCGCTCGCCCCAGCCGGAGTCGTTATCGGTGTCCCAGCCGAAACCCTACGACAGCGCCCCGATATCCGCAGGGCTGAACGCCAGCTTGCAGCGGCAACTGCACAGATCGGCGCGGCAGAAGCCGCACGCTATCCCGATTTAACCCTCTCCGGCACCCTTGGCTTGCAGGCTGCTTCTCTTGGCAATCTGCTCAACTCCGGCGCTTTCATGTACTCGCTTGCCGCCAACACGGCGGCGACTATCTTTGATGGTGGTCGTCTCAAACAGAGTGTAGAAATACAGAACGCCCTCCAGGAACAGGCACTGATCAGCTACCGGTCCGTTGTTCAAAGTGCGCTGCACGACGTGGAAAATGCTTTGGTGGCTTATGCCGAAGAGCAGAACCGGCGCAGCAGGCTAAAGGATGCAGTTCAGTCGGCTCAAAATGCAGAGGACCTTGCCCGTAACCAGTATGCCGCCGGTCTGATTGATTTCGTTACGGTGCTTGATACCCAGCGCTCGCTCCTCTCTTTGCAACAACAGCTCATTGTGAGTGAAGCCGCCGTTACATCCAACCTGGCGCGTCTCTATAAAGCGCTGGGTGGGGGGTGGAACCACAATCCCCCTAAAGTCACTACACCGCCATCAACTGCGGCAGGAGTAAAACCATGACAGATCCCATAAAGCCGGAATCGAAAGCTTCAGCCGGCGATATTGCCCAGACGCTGGGGCTTGACCGGCAAGCAACCCTGTTTATTCGCCTGAAACCTTATCTTCTCTGGGGGGCGGCACTGTTGCTGGTGGCGATCATCGCGCTGCTGGTCTGGAAAAAGCGTGCTGCGGACGGCGAGGTCAGTTACCAGACCCAGGAGGTCAGTCGTGGCAGCATAACGGTTACCGTCTCCGCCACCGGTACGCTCCAGCCTAACAATCAGGTGGATGTCGGCAGCGAGATTTCCGGCACCTTCAAAACGGTCGAGGTCAACTACAACGACCGGGTCAAGCGTGGACAGGTTCTTGGGCGGATAGACACCGCAAAGCAGGAGGCGCTGGTCAGGCAGACAGTTGCGTCTCTTGAAGCCGCCCGTGCCAAGGTGCTGCAGGTCCATGCAACAGTTAGTGAAGCAAAGTCAAAACTGGCGCGCTTTGTCCAGGTGCAGGGTGCCAGCGGCGGCAAAGTGCCGTCAAGATCCGAGATGGATTCGGCCCGTGCGACGTATGAGCGCGCTGTTGCCGATGAAGCTAACGCCAAAGCCGCAGTGGCACAGGCGGAAGCATCGCTTGAGGTGCAACGCATCGATCTTTCCAAAGCTGTACTCCGCTCACCTATTAACGGCGTTGTCCTGACACGTGCTGTAGAACCTGGTCAGACAGTGGCCGCTTCCCTGCAGACATCGGTGCTCTTCACACTGGCGGAGGATTTGACCCAGATGGAGCTGCAGGTTGACGTTGATGAGGCCGATGTCGGCAAAGTGCAGCCGGGTCAGAGCGCCACTTTTACCGTCTCTGCCTATCCTGACCGGACTTTTCCGGCAGTCGTCAGTCAGGTGCGCTTCGGCTCCAAAACCGTGGCCGGTGTCGTCACCTATACAACGGTCCTCAAAGTCAACAATTCCGACCTGCTGCTGCGTCCCGGCATGACCGGGACGGCGGGGATCACCGTGCAGAAGGTTGATAACGCCACGCTTGTGCCGAATACGGCACTGCGCTTTTCACCCCCCGCTGCACCGGTGGTTAAGCAGTCAAGCGGCAGCCTGCTCGGCAAGCTGATGCCGCGCCCACCCAGTTCCTCCTCCAAACAACAGGAGAGCGTCTCGGGCAAACAGCAACATGTCTGGATGTTAACTGCCGGTCAGCTGCAGAAAATTGCTGTAACAGCCGGCATGACCGATGGAGTCAAAACCGAAGTAAAATCAGGTGGTCTGGAGCCCGGCATGCCGGTTGTAGTGGATCTGGCCGAGGTGAAGAAATAGTCATGGGTGACGAGGTAACAACGGACAGCAAGCCTTTGATCGAACTGAACGGAGTGATCAAGACCTACGGCAAGGGCACGGCCGCGATGCAGGCGCTGCGTGGTGTGGATCTGCTGATCGAATCCGGCGAATTTGTTGCCGTCATGGGGCCGTCCGGTTCCGGCAAGAGCACCTGCATGAATATCCTTGGCTGTCTTGATACACCTACTGTCGGCAGTTATCGTTTCATGGGAGTCGAGGTCGGCACTCTCAGCCGCGACCAGCGGGCGCTGTTGCGGAGACAGTATCTCGGTTTCGTGTTTCAGGGGTTCAACCTGCTCAACCGGACCACGGCTCTGGAAAATGTCGAGCTGCCGCTTGTGTATCGCGGAGAGCCGATCGCCACCCGCCACCGGAAGGCGCGGGCGGCACTTGCGGCTGTCGGGCTGGCCGGATGGGAAGATCA
>Ga0123338_10001555_pt1 | contig 22227 bp, 14 predicted proteins | sample grotaG_FD_89793 | JGI IMG/M metagenome (GOLD analysis project Ga0123338, IMG submission 89793) | Glacier valley bacterial and archeal communities from Borup Fiord, Nunavut, Canada, to study Microbial Dark Matter (Phase II) -... | ecosystem: Environmental > Aquatic > Freshwater > Ice > Glacier ...
GTCGGTGTTGGCGGCTTGGGGGTCGGTGTTGGCGGCTTGGGGGTCGGTGTTGGCGGCTTGGGGGTCGGTGTTGGCGTCGGTTTGGGGGTTGGCGTTGCTGGAGGGTAGCATAAGGAGCAGCCTGATTTCTTAGCAGTTCCATCCTCATATGTATACCCACAACTGTTACATTTATACTTCTTATCGTGTCCATCACTTGAATGCGTAGCTGCTAACCCAATATATATCATATAACCGGTATCACAATTTGGACAGATTGCAGATGAAATATCAACTTCCCCACCCTCATTTGTTTGTTCCTGCTCTTCCTGTGGAGATGACGGAAGTGAAAAATTGGTGGCATAAATATTCTCAAATACTGCATAAGCATCTACCATTCCCCATCCGGATACATCTGTATCTTCAAGGGATATGGCGTTCTTATATATAACAGCCTTTAACTGTTCAATGCTTAATTCTCTGTCCGCACTCCAGATAAGAGCTGCTACCCCTGCCACATGCTGTACGGATACCGATGTTCCAGTAACCTTTATTGGAATTCCACCAAGGCCTACTGTTTCAATATCAACTCCTGGTGCAACCAAATCCATTTGTTCTCCAATATTGGTAAAATCTGCTATATTGTTATTTTTGTCTGTTGAACCCACACAAACCACATCCTGATAGTTTGCCGGATATTGAATATTTGTACTGCCATCATTACCTGAAGCTGCGATTACCAGAATATTATTATAGGTTGCATTCCGAATGGCTTCATTTAAAATTTCTGAATATTGTGTACCGCCAAAGCTCATGGCGATTATATCGATATGGTTCTCGATGGCCCAATCTATTCCTTGGATGATATTGCTGTAATAACCTTTCCCATTCTTATCCAGAACCTTGACGGAATAAAGCTCGATTTTAGGTGAAACCCCTAACAAACCCTGATTGTTCAAGGTCGAGGCTATGATACCCGCCATGGCTGTACCATGACCATTGTCATCATCAAAGCTCTTAACTCCATCTACCAAGGATATCCCACCTGAGACAACAATATCATTACTATTTAAATCAATTCCTGTATCAAACAGGGCAACCTTGATTCCTTCTCCAAAAACATTGTTTTTGTGTACATTATCCGCATTCACGGCTTTGATATTCCAGGTGATGCGGTCATCAAGTTTTTTTATTACAGTATCTTCTTCAATATACTGAATGCTGCTATCATTATTAAGCTTGTTTAAATTTATATTATCCAGTTCAACAAAGAAAAGATCTTTCTCCTTCAACTTTTTAAAATTTTTACTTTTTATATTTTTTATTTTCTTTTCAGAATTTTGAGTACCATGCTTATACTGTATCAGCATTTTTTTAGTGGTTCCGCCTTTGTTGCTCGCTGCAAAAGCAATACCCTGAAATGATGACAGTAATATTGATATAATCAATATTATGGATATGGTATTACTCATTAGCTTTTTCATTTGCTTTTTCATTGTCATATCCTCCCTTAATAATCTTTGACATTGATATTACCGCCACTTTGTTCCAGATTTATGATTTCCAGAATAGGAGAGGCTGAGGTGTCGCTCCCACACCATACACGCAGAGTAATATAGTCTGTTTTTTTGTCATCTATGCATGACAATCTATAGGTATAGGTACCATCGGTCCCCTGAAACTGTGCCGTATTTCCATCAATGACCAGCCATGTAATATTGCCGTTATTGATCATTATGCCGGCTTCTTCATAGAATAACTTGAAGGTTCCGTCTGCTCCTCCTGGTTTATACTTTACATTGAAATTGCATGTAACTTTCACATGTTGACCAGTGGAAAGGTCTGGCAAGAGCAGCCAGCCACCACATGATACGCCACCTTTACCATCCTGATATACCGGAACAGTAACGCATGATGTACCAGAAGTATAATAACCATCTTCTATAACCGATATAATGATCGTATAGACTCCTATTTCATAATTCCGGTCGAATGTAACAGTTCCGCCCTGGTTACAGTTGGTAATAAAGCTTTCAATTAATGCTGACGAACCGTCTGCATTTTGCTTTATGATTTCAATGTTAAGTCTAGCAAGACTGATATCCCCCGGATAACCGTCTTCTTCCTGAATTACAGATGTCGAAACGGTCATAATTCCGGGTATTGTGCTTCTATGCTTCCTGTATAGATTAAACTATTCTTTTCCGTGATAACTGTAAGGGATGACTGGCTCTGGGCTGCCCTAAAATACGCTGAATCATCCTGAAGATAAATTGCATCAACAATATAGGTTCCTGCGCTATAAAGAGCAATACCATTCAGTATGGCATTTCCCTGTGAATCGGTACAAGCTGTCCCTATATCTGCTCCGTTAATCCTGATGGTGATAGCAGCACCCGAAACCGTTTGGTTATATGAAGTCAATTTAGCGTTAATTGTATATGTATCGCTATATTCCACCTGGGGAACATCAAGCGTTATAGCTGTACTTGCATATACCTTGAACGAAATGGATTTCTTTGTAATATTTCCACCGAAATCTTCAGCAAAGGCAGTTATTGTATGCGTTCCCTGTACTGTAACCGGTGTACCGGACTCATAAGTCTGTCCGTCAAGAAGGCTGGTTTGAGTTTTTATCCCTGATACCGTGTCAGCAATGGTTATGATCGGAGTTACTGTATCTGTATAGTCCATCCCTTCCGTTATTCCTGAGAATTCAATTGTAGGAGCGCTTTTATCAATTTTATAAGGACCATAGGATTCGGTTTTGGTATTACCGGCTACATCTTCCACTATCAGGTGCAAATACCATGCTCCATCATTTGACTGCAGAAGACTATCTGATGCGTATGTGGTATATTCGGACGGTGTTGACTGATCAAGGCTCCATCGATAGCCCATATACTTAATCTGCGATCCGCCATCATCTGTAAATACAGGTGTTACGAAAATATCTGTGTTTTCCCAATTTTCTCTTTTATTATAATCAACGGATATTACCGGAACCGTTTTGTCAATCCCGTAGGGTCCGAATACAGTCTGGGTTGTATTACCTGCTAGATCAACTGCTTTGGCATGAAGATACCAAAGACCTTCCGTTGTCTGGATTAGTTCCTCCTGATTATATTCTATCCACTCGGTAGGTTGTTGAATCGTATTCGTCCATTGATACCAGAATTTTAATATTCCCGATCCATTTTCATCATCGTATTTTGGCATGATCTTCAGATCTTCATTTTGCCACTCAGGGTATTGATTATCTAATGTTATTGTAGAACAGTTATAATCTATTTTTAGAAATGCCTCTTTTTCTTTAATATAGCCATAACCATCATTTGTTGTTACTTTAAGATTGTGCTGACCAATTTCATTAATAGTAAAAGGTTGTGCATAATCATAACGGATGCCGTCAACTGTATAGTAAATTTCATTGGCATCCAAATCATAAATCTCAACCATAACATCAGAAATATACCAATCATTTTTCCCCTTTACTCCTGTAAGCGTGATACCTAGAGGATTTGGCAGAATATTTATTTCTTTTGTTATTGGTGCGGTTGTCGCCTTTATGACATTTGCGTGTGAGTTTATTAGCTTCACATTACTAACTTCAACCGTTGCCTTACCTATCCGCAAGGTTTTAAACTGCAGACCGAGGAGGTTATTATTTCCGCTTACTCCTGGTATTTTACCTTTTTTAGAATAAATGATATTGACCGCTCCAATTTTTGAATCTATCTGAATGGCGGAATATCCGCTCTGATTAATTTCCCAAACAAGATTTTTTATACTAGCTTGGTCCAGTTCAAGTTTTTTCGGATCATACCGTATCTCCATCTGCATGGTATACAAATCATCAATATCTGAAGCTTTTAGAGTCAGGTTAACCATTTGTGTTCTTAAGACTTGGTCAGTATCCGCTACAACCTCCAGCAATACGCCCGTTTGAGTATCTTCAGCGTAAGCATTAACAGAAGTGAATACTAATACAATAAAGATTCCTGTTATAATTATTACTTTTTTCATCTTTTTTCCTTTCATGATTTTGGTAGTGTATAGTCGACACCCCGAATTTTTTCAAACCTTTGCTTCTGCTTTATATTCATACGCTTTATACTATTTATACTTTACTTCATTTACAATTCACTAAATCACTTGTGCATATAGAAATGTAATTTGTTAATATCCAAATTTTATACAATTATGTCATTTATTGTAATGTTATATCAAATATTTGTCAATTGTTAATTGCCTACATTTTATTCCATGTTTTACAAATAGTTAGTCATTTGCTAATGTTAACCAAATCCATTGATTTTAAAGATGAATTCGAGTATTTTTAGTGAACCAGACTAGGCGTACCACAAAAAGGAGGTCGGATTTGTTACCGCCCTCCTATATAACTAAAAAATTATCGACATAATCTCATAATCTCTAGAGTAATTTAAAATATTGAGTATTTATTTGATTTGTCGTAAATATAAAAAATAACACTTATTCCAAAACGACATAAGATTTTGGTGAATAAATGTCGTTATTTTAACACGAAGGGAAAGACAATGGTTTACCGTTGTTTCATTAACTGCATTGGAGAGGAGAATGTCGCCAGAAATGATTTTGCTCATCAAGCAGAAAATCAGGGAAACAGATGTATCAAAACTTCCCCAGTTGGAATTATAATAAGTAAAGCAAACATGCATTTATGATATATTAGTTATGAAATTAAACTCTTAGAACAGAGTGAAAGTTTCAGTATTTATATTAAAGAAAATACTAATACTAAATTATACAATAATTATATAGGATACACAAAGAAGGAGCAAAAAATGAAAAAACTTAACTTAAGGAAATTGCTAGCTTTCTTTCTTTCATTTGCTATAATCTTTACTTTGACAGGATGTGTAGGGACTAACAAGAAAGAAAACAAAGTAGAAAACAAAGTGGAAACAAAAAACTCGGAAGGTATTACCTATAAAGCCGGAACCTATACAGCATCTGCAGAGGGGAAAAACGGTCCAATTCAAGTTGAGGTGACCTTCTCAGAACATAAGATTGAATCAGTCAAAGTGGTTAATTTTAATGAGACGCAAGGTGTTAGTGATGCTTCCATCGAGAGTATCCCAGCGGCTATTGTTGATAATCAATCTTTGAAAATTGATGCTGTTTCCGGTGCGACTATCACAAGTAATGCTATTTTAGCAGCGGTTACTGACTGCGTAAAGCAGGCAGGTGCTGATCCGGAAGCTCTGAAAATAGAAATCAAAAAAGAAGTTTCGACTGAAGTTGTCGACTTGACTACCGATGTAGTTGTTATTGGAGGTGGAGCCGCAGGAATAACTGCATCACTTCGTGCAGATGAACTTGGGCTTAAAACGATTCTGCTCGAGAAAATGTCATATATTGGTGGTGCCATATCGATTAGTGGTGGAAATCAGGTTGTAACTCAATCAAAACTTCAGAAAGAAGCTGGCGTAACAGATGACAGTGCTGACAGCATGGTTGAAGATTTCCTGGCAAATGGAGATAATAAAAATGTTACTGAACTTCTAACTTTGTTCGCAGAAAATGTCGGAGAGACTACAGATTGGCTTAATCAGTATGTAGGAATTCAATATGATATGAAAGGCGGACTTCATAAATTAGCGGAGTACACTCATGACCGTGAGCTTGCTTATTTAGGCGGTGGATCAGGATTTGCAAAACAAGCTCGTAAAAGAGTGGAAGATTCGGGCGTGGAGCTTTATATTGAGACAAAAGCGGAGAAACTCATTACAGACGAAAGCGGAGCTGTTGTGGGAATCGTTGCTAAAGATAATACGGGAAAGACTTATAATATTACTGCCAAAGCAGTTATAATGGCAACAGGCGGATATGGTAACAACAAGAAATTACTTTCTGAAGAGTTGCAGAGTGCTCTTTACTATGGACCAACCTCCTCTACAGGAGATGGAATAATTATGGCTACTGCAGAAGGCATTAATGCAGCAACTCGCCTCATGGAATACGGAAAGCGATATCCAAATGGAATTGAGGTTTCGACAGGAATTGCAAAATCTACCATTGCCGGTAATATCGCAGCTTTCAATGAGAATGCAATACTTGTGAATAACAGTGGAGAACGAGTGGTTAATGAAAAATCCAGTAATCGAAACATTCTGGAAGTTGAATTGGCTCAGGATAGTCAAATGCTTTATCTTCTGATGGATCAGACGACATTTAACATTTTCAAATCAAAACTAGCGGAAGCTGGTATTTCTGAAGTTGATATGGAAGTGTGGCTGGAGAACAATGGATCAACAACACCTTATTTCTTCCATGCAGATACTGTTGAAGAACTTGCGACTGCAGCCGGAATGGATACTGCAACGCTACAGGCGACCATCGATCGCTACAATGGCTTCGTAAAGACAGGTGAAGATACTGATTTCGGACGTTCTAAGGATTATATGAAGAAGGAAATAGGTGACGGCCCGTATTATCTTGTGGAACAGAAACCTCGTTTTGCAACAACCATGGGAGGCTTAATCGTAAATACGAGTTTGGAAGTCATGAACACTAGTAATGAAGTAATACCGGGACTTTTTGCAGCAGGTGAAGTTGTTGGTGGAGTCATGGGCGATGATTCTCCATCCGGAGCGAATAATGCGTGGGCATTGACTTCAGGAAAACTGTCAGCAGAAGCAGTTGCCAATGTGCTTAAATAAATATTAAAATATATAGGGACGTTTCATCTGACATGAATGACAGATGAAACGTCCCTTAACTTATATCCTCATCATATCGAGTGAAGTGTGTTTTGCTGCATAGTACATTTAACAGAAATGTATTACAAAACCGGGATAAGCGAGTACGCACAGACACAAAAAAGAAAGCTGTAATGTTTCTAATAGCAGCTTCCTTTTCTGTTCTTCTATTTGCACAATGCTAATAATTGTGAATTATGCTTTCGCCATTTCCATTAGAATAAAATGAGATGTTGTTTGAGCTATTATATTAATGTCTTCTTCTATAATCTCCATCGCATCTCTCGCTTCCAATGAAAGCTCATTAATTATTGATTTTCCCTCTATCTGGACTAAATATGCCTGTCTTTTTCCCTTCACAGGGAATGAAATTGTATCGCCCTCATTAAGTTCTAATACATAAATATTGGCATCTTGGTGAATTTGAATCGGTGCACTTCCCGTCATAGAGGATACAATATGGAGCCACTTATTATGCCTTTGATTCCATTCAAACCGGTATTCACCATAGTTTGGTTTATACTCTCTTTGATCCGGATAAATCCAGATCTGCAGAAACCTTGCCAACCCATTTCCCAAATTATGCTCACTATGCTCTACTCCGGTCCCGGCGCTCATATATTGAACATGACCCCTTTGCAGGGTACTTTTATTCTTCATGCTATCGCCATGGGTTAACTCCCCGTCTATGACATAGGATATAATCTCCATATCCTTGTGGGGATGAGTGTCAAATCCCGTATTAGCTTTAATCAAATCATCATTGATGACTCTTAGAACACCAAAATTTATATTTAGAGGGCTAAAATAATCGGCAAAAGAAAAATGAAAGATACTATTTAACCAGCCCAAATTACTACTACCCATGTTTTTATGATCTATTTTTTTAACCATATAAATCTTCCTCTCTTTGTTTTGATACTTAATTTTTCTGCATAGTCACTCTACATAGCTCTCTACAAAGTCTCTCTATAATTGTTTTAATATTTTAAAAATATTTTACAAATTCTCCTGGTGCTTTTCTTGCACCTCTCACTCTATAACTAGTTGGATCGATTTTACCCATTGTAATCATTATAACCGGTATTTCGTTGTCGGGGATGTTGAGTATTTCACTCACTTTTTCTTTATCAAAATAAATCATAGGACAGGTATCCCATCCCATATCCTTTGCCAATAGCATAAATAGCATAGCTGATAGTGACCCATTTCTAATTGCTTCGTCATGCCGGAAGGTCTCACCCCATCCCTCATAGAGGTCAGTAATCATATTAACGGTATTTTTAAATTCTACTTCATCAAATATCCCGAGCATGAAAGAGCCTTCATAGATATTGGTTGCATTCTTATAAGCCTCTTTATCTCCTGTAACTATGATGGTTGCTGAAGATGTTTTTACTTTATATTGTTTATAAGCAGCTTCATACATTTCCATCTGTAACTCCGGTTTCTGAACAACATAATAATTAGCATGCTGTAAATTAAAGGCAGAAGGAGCTGAGGTAAGCTCACTAAAAATATCCTCAAAAACCTTTTTCGGAATTTCTTCATTTCCTATAAATTTGTTTGCTGATCTTCTTTCTCTTACTACGTTTAAAAATTCGCTCATTTTAAACTCCTTCTCTTTTGTTAAACTATGCCGTTAAGTTTCTTAAGTAATTTGATTAGCTCTTTCTTTTCCTCAGAATCCAAGTTTTTCATAGTATTCTCAATTTGTAGTAAATGCTCCGGTAATATGGTGTGGATTAAGTTTTCCCCTGTACCGGTTAATCGTATCATACAAACTCTTGAATCCTTGGGATCACGATAACGTTCTATCATTTGATCCTTTTCCAGATTCTTAATGACTACTGTAATATTGCCACTGGTGGATAAAGTCTTCTCGATAATATCGTTGATTTTTAAATCTCCCACGTGATACAGTGCCTCCAATACACCGAATTGGGCTACGGTCAGCTTATATTCAGTCAAGACTTTTTGAGTTTGTCTATTCAGGTTTGTATAGCTTCGATACAAACCAATCACCAATTTTAGATTCGTAGTTTCTTTTTCACTATATTTAGCATATTTGTTTTTCATAGTTTCAATTTATCACTAATTAGTGATATTGTCAAGAGGATAAGTATAATATATTCTGCTGCCAGGTTCCGTCCTGTGTATCCGCCTATCATACCTCCTTAATAAACGACACTTTATAGCGAAATTAAGTAAAATTTTGGTTATTATATAGTTGTAGTTGAAATTTGCTTATTTTTTTGGTTATTTGGGTATCCTAATAGATTACTCCCGTGGTATAGTCATCGCTCATACGCTTATCTGCATAATAAACGATAAAATCACCGGCGTAAAAATTAAATGTTGGTCCTTTGTAGCTTGCCTTTGATAACGCAGGACCTTCCATAATCCACATACTGCAATTACCGTTGTTCATATAATTAAAGGCATTCGTATAACTGAGTCTTCGGCTTCTGCTTTCATCTATTGTTTCAATGCTAAAGTTCACTATGATATAGCCATCGGTTAACCAAAAATCCTCGCCATAATCAACCCCATACTTATCCGCATAGTCCATCACATCAAAGTCTTTTGCTACTGCATGTGCCTCATTAGGGACGTAATACTGTCCATACCACCGCTGCATAGCTTTTGATGCATCTTCTTGAGTAATACCGCTTGAAAGTACATCCCCATAGGAACTAAGTGCCTTCACTTCTGCTGTATAATCCTGCCCCACATAGGTACGAAAGGCATCATTTAGTCGGATGTCAGAAAAGTTAAACATAACATCTCTGTTAGCTATGAAATCACCGTATCTTATTCCCCGAAGGGCAGCGGTCTGCTTAAGCTCCGTCGTTGGTATTCCCAGGTTAAGGTCACCGGTCATCACCTTTTTGATGTTTGTTTGATCGAGTGCACCCCCTACCTTTACAAGGTGTTTTGATTTACCGTTTATCGATTCCGCATAATAAAGATCTACTGCTTTTCTGTTCTTACCATCCTTATCTACAAAGTAAAACGAAGGCTTAATTAGGACAGAGCAGACATCCGAGAACATGCTGCCAATCGTGTCTAACGAGAACCTTACCAGATAGCCCGTTTTTAGTATACCTTGGTTTTTATAAAACGGATGGCTGCCATTTACTAATGGGAAGGTATATTTAATATTACGACCGGTGTCAATACCATACTGATTATTGGTACCCACGGAGTAGGTATAGGCATATAGCTTATTGTAGTTCGTTTTGTCTGTGCCCTTAGGGTAACTTGATACATTCTTCTTAAGGTCGTTGGAGTTTGGTACCCGAAATGCCTCTTCCCACATCGGATAATCCGAAATATCATATACATTCAGCCCATAGATTCTGCCGGATACCTCAACGTCTACCGACTCCGTCGCCACATAATTTGAAAGCTGCGTATTGGCAAATACTTCGTCCTGATTGATGTGATCTAGCCCATTAACTGCAACGGTTCGAAAATAAACACGATAGGTTCCTTCCTTTGTCCATGCCGAAAGATAAAACCTTGGGGATGCCCGTCCTATTACTACCCATGTCCCTGCCTTAATATAATCATCATTGATCTGGAGATTATCGTTTCCTATATCCACGTATACGTCAAAGGGGAACTTTACCTCATTTCGCAGTAATCCACCCGTAGATGCGATATAGGAAAGTGAAGCGTCGCGAAGTGCATAGGAAAAATCCCTTGTAAAATAACCCTGTTTTCCACTATGAAAGCCGATATTGGATATTTTTACAGTGAAATCTGAAAGTGCCGGATCGGGATCGAGCACAAGCTGAACGCAGTCCTTGGTTGGGTTAAGGAGCTGTACGTATTTATCATTATCAGCCGTAATGGAAGGGTTACAGATAACCGGTGTATGAATTACCACGGTATTAATGCCGTCTATACTATATTGCGGTTTATCCGGCTTTGCAGAACCAACTCTCGCAATAGAAGTATAGGTGATCGTTCCGCTAGAGGGGTACGTTCCATTCTTTTTGGTAGCCTCAATAATCTGGTTGTTTTTGTAAAGCACATTGCTATCAATATAAGAATAGCATTGTGGGATGGCAGAAGTATCAACATCAGGTGCATCTCTCTCAACAATTCCTCCACTCATTACTTCTCTTCCGTTAAAAACCAGGGAATCACTTCGCACCTTAATCTTCCCCGTCTGCGTCAGTGCTTTATAGTTTGCATCACTGTAAAACTGCTCCATAGGGATGGTAGGTTTACGCGTTGGATCTGCTGGATTTGAGAGTGTCTGCGTCGGCAACGTGATACCCTCTTCTTTTTCTTTTGGTGGTAGGATGTGGTAATCTTTATTCTCGTTATGGTAATAGGTTACGGAAGGTGGACTGTAGTAAGAATAATTCGGGTAAATCGTGACTGAACCACCCGGGAGCGCATAATTTTTTAGTACCGCGTTATCTATCTTATAGCATTCAAGATTTTCTATCTCCCAGTACCCGTATTCCCTTGGTACGGTAACCTCACGTTCTCTGGTTACCGTCTCAGTAACTATTTTTCCTCCACCTGCTGCTTCAGGCGTTGCCGTTTTCCAAGAAAGAATGTAGTTTTTCTTCACCTTAACTGTATAATATTCAATTCCTACCTTCTTTACAAAATGGTAGCCCAAAAGATACTCCTTTGCCGCCACTTCCCCAAATAAGCTCTCCGTTGTCGCTACGCCAAGCTGTGCCACAAATTTCTCCCCGCCCCTTACATCTGCTCGGATCACGCCTGTATTCACTACATCAGTGAACTCACTGTACTCTACTGCTGGCATTGGTGTCACCACTGGAGGGATGAAAGGTGTCGGAGTCGGTAACCCGGGGGTTGGTGTTGGTCCTACGGGTGTAGGAGTTGGGGGAATCGATGGTACTGGACCTATATCATACACTAAACAAAAGGTTGCCTGGACAGATCCCTTCGCATCTGGCATTGGATAATTAATATCTGGACCTGGCTGCATTGTTGTTATTATATTCTTCTCGGGATCTCTATCGACATATTTAAGGTAATATTTTTTTTGGTAGTTATATTTATTGTTAAGTGTATACCTGCTTGTACCAACCTTAAACGTAAATATATCTTCAAATTTTACATCTTTATTTTCCTGAAGTTCTGTAATCCTATTACCCTCGGTATCTACCGCTATAACATTTACCCAGTAGTTTTCTGGTTCTGAATCAAAAAGGAACTTGATTGTAAGTACATCCTTTACATCAGGCATGCTTTCAAATTTAATTGTTCCTGTTGTATCGGTATAGCCGACACCAGCATTTGCGTTTGTACTTCGGTCCTCATAGCTGTATTTATACATATTCTGAAAGGTATATTGCCCTTTACCCGCGATATCAATTACTTTTTCTGGCAGTGTATAAGTATAGCCTTGGCTGTACATACCGTACTTCTGTTTATCTGTTAGGGTAAATGTCTTTAAAACGTTTTCATTTTCATCGACTGCTACTACCTTTACATCATAAGTATTGCTAGCACTAAGGGTGTATTCATAGTTATAGTAATCCTTGATTCGTTTCTTCGTGGTAAGGCTCCAACCAGGCTCCCCAAAATATTTAACGCCTGCAGCAAGCATTTCCTGCCGGCCATAAACCCAATTATCTTTGGGCTTATCGTTTACATATACCTCATAAATTGTATTAAGATATACTGAATATTTTCCATCTGGAGCATTGATTAGGTCAGTTGCAGTAACTCCTAAATCTGTTACCGCATTCATGAAGTTTTTTCTGGTCATTATATAAGTTGATTTTGTAGTTCCGTTTCCTTGCGGTACGGAAGAATGTGTATTTTCTAATTTAGACCTTTTGATTGCTGCATTAGCACCCTCAGTAAATAGGATATTGAGATTATACATGTCAGTAGTAACATACCAATAATCTTTGGTTGCATATCGGTCTCCATTTATTGCTGTAGTATGTGTTCCTACTTGAACAATTTTATCATTTGTTATTTTAATAGTCTCTTGATTTTCATTGAATTCGTTATCTCCTGGCTTAAGTACAACACCTGCCCATATCTCATTATTATCTGCGGCTGAGGCTTTCTCTGGAATAGGAAGCTTTAGCCCTCCGATAAAAATGCTGATGGATAGGACTAGCCCTATCCAACGGCAGCTTGTTTTTTTATGAAAGTAGTTATGCATTAATTAGACGCCTCCTGTTTTTCTCATACTTATTTCAAAAAAACATTCAAATCGGTTACGGAAACACCAATTCCAGAACCATCTGTAAGCGTGGGTTCATCTAATGCAACATTGAAACAAGCTTCCTTCCATTTACCCAAAGTAAATCCGCTAAGATCAACTATGCTTCTACTATATACAAGTTTATTATACGGTTTTTCACTAAGGTATGTTTCAATGTCTGTTGTGGACGGTATAGCAGAGGATACTATTCTGTATTTCACATAAACCTTAAAATAATAACTGCCTTCATAACTATAAAGGGAAGATGCATCCACCGCAACCTTACTGGTTTCAACGATGGTTTTATTTGCTTTCATTCCTTCTATATATTTACCCAGTTTTTTCGTAGTTAAATCTATCATACTGCCATGTGCATAATAAGAATCCGTGGCAGTAACTGCCTCTAACCATTCGTCTCCAATAGTGCGGTAATCCACATTAAATATCAACTCAAAATGTGTTTTAACTTTCCCTACCCAAGTATCGAGATATTTCTTTTTTGCAGTAGCAAAATCGTACTCTGTTAGCTTGTCTATATCCACAGGAGCATAATAATCAACCAAGCTAACCAGTGGAAAATCTTTGCCATTTTTCGTTCTTGTCACGCCTTCATACGCAAGTCCTTTCTCATAGTACCTATTAGGATAGCTTGCCAGGATATACGGATAAAGCTTTGCGTTCTTCGGTAGCTTCGTCGTCCTAATAAGCTGTCCGTCCGGACTGATTTTTTCTCTTAGTGATGGAATTTTAAGCATTTTTATACAGTTCAATGCTCCTGCTTTAGAAAGCTTACTACTTCCTTTCCATGCCCTGTCCGTGGAGTAATCTCCGTTACTAAAGCCCTTTATGTAGCCTTTCAGATAACATTTAACAACATCAATACGTTTGGACTCTTTTATCTTATTTATGTCTGAAATACGCTTTTCCAGAGCCACATTAACTAGGTCTGCATCTAGGGTGTCTCCGTAAAGGTATTCATCTGCTCTATTTAGGATTACTGCGCCGTCCGTTCTTGTAAGATAGGATGTGTAGGAAGTAAAATCACCCTCCTTTATGATCCCCTTTTCAATGAGTGCGTTTACATAGGTGGATTTTTGCGTACCGGTTATTGGCTGTAATCCGATTGCATTAGCAAGGGCCTTGGCAAACGCATCCACTTTAATGTTAATTACGGCTGCCTCTGCTGTGTTATCACTAGCCAAAACTCCTGACGTTGTTAATATGGCCGCCATTAATATGATAGCTATTACTTTTTTTAAATTCATTCCCCTTAAATTCATTTTCATTTCCTCCCTTAGTATTAATCTCTACTACCCTCACACTATTCCCTTATATCATTCTGCCCCATCTTTCGTAATTAACTGCTCCATAGATACGTCAAGCACCCTGCTTAAATATTACCATCCTTCCATTTTTAATTGCAACATTTTTCTGTAATTTTTTTCATTATTTTCCCATTAATGTTTTCTTTGCCAAAGTGCTGCTTTACTAGAAATATTATATAATTCTATCATCCACCCGGCAGGATAATACCAGGTGCATGTACCCCATTTTGCTTAAAGCAATAAGGACAGGCGTAACAGCCCTCTTTGACGCAGCTTTCAATATCATAGAAAGGTTCCTCCCTTAAGATAATCCCACTCTTTAAAAGATCCGGGCAGTTTTCCCTATGATATATCAAGTACCATCCTTTTTGTTCAACGTAATATTTTCTCCTATTGCTCACCTTTGCTCCCGCTGAGTTAAAGCGGTTATAGGTTTCTCCTACCTCTCCTCCATACGGATACCCTTGAAATACGATAAACATACTTATGTCATCGAGGTACGGCGCTAAGTCCTGCTCCTTTACCATCGGCAGCGAAAAATTATAGGTAATACCGTACTGCTCGGCTATATGATTGTGCTGACTGATATAGTATGCCATTGTTTCTTCGATACACTTTACGATGGTTCCCTTTCTTATTAATTCAAATTTCTCGTCAGATAATAAAAAACTATTCGGTCTTTCATTTCGAAAAAGAGTATATTCCTCTTTTTCCACCATTTCATGATAATCCATTTGAAATACTGTCTGGACACGGGTTGCATCAAGTAATCCATTTTTGTCATATATGGTTATATCGTCACCCAACGTAAATCCATATACAAAATCTTCATCCTCATAATAGAAAGGGAATTTATCCGACCAATGCTTCGTAAAATAGGTCATTCCATCCGTCCCCGTGTATTCGTCGTTATAAAACACGTAATAACCGTCGTTCATTGTGACAACAGCCACCGGAATATAAAGGTTGAGTTTTTCCCTTTGCTCTACATCAGACAAAACCCCAAAAGAGGAATCCAGCGACATGAAGAAACTTTCCATCGCTGCTTCCTTGTTTACCGTAAGATTATTATTATCATCAACTTGTACCAACATGGTTATTCCGTCATCAATAGCGGTTTTTAGGTTTTGGTCAATTTGACTTCTATTTTTCACTACTGTTTTAAATTCATCCGTCTTTATATCACATACGATAATAGTCATTATTACCAAAATCACAAATACCAGAATGAAATGATATAACTTCATTATGAACTCCTCCTCTCACCCCCCCAGTTCTTAATTACAGAGGTTCTTGACTATATCCGTTTTATATTACTATATATAGTTACTGTCCTTCTTCTCTTATATATCCCCCATACGATGTCTGAATCGTATTCTCTGCTAAGCCCAAATAAATAGCTGACAATATCCCTTCTCCAAAGCTTCTGCTCTTGTTTTCCATGGATATCAGAAAATAATCTTTACGAGAAAAATAATATGTCCCACTGCCTTCATACAATTCCTTTAAGATATCCTCCGAATATTTTTCATCATTATAGTTCAAAATGTTTCCCGTAAAAATCGGTGTTTTGCTTTGGCAGTAAGGGCATCCCGGATCACTTAAATCGGGATACAGCTCATAATATCTTCCACAAATAGGGCAACGTTTTAAATTTCTTTTTGTTATTACAATAAGGTTAACGTTATGCCCTTTGTAGCTTAAAGTTACATTTTGCGTTCCAACATAGTTCTTATCAAGATTATCAACATATTCCGTGTCTAAATGCTCCTTATGGCCGTCCAGATAGGTTGCCAACAAGGTTACACCGTTTTCTGAAAGTGATGTGCCTTTAAAAATCGTGATGCTATCTGAAGATGGAATTTCTATCTCTAGACTTTTTAGCCACGCCCGGCAGTAAGGACACATTGGATCACTGCTATCTACATTAAGATTGTAGGTGTGCCCATTTATACATATTTTGCTTCTCGGTATAACTGTTACTGTTATAGTACACGTTTTTGTCGTTGTAATTCCACCAATTGTAGTATTGTATGAAATAACAACAGTAGTATTTTGAACTGGAGTTGCTGTAGAAAAAGTAGTTGTACCAATAACAGTCTTTGTTGAACCATCCACATAACTTGCTGTAACTGTAGTTATTAACTGATCATTAACATAAACAGTTTGTAATGAATGAGTGGGAGAAATGCTTGTTATCTGTTGAGAGCAAACTGGAAATACTTGTACAACTCCATCATAATATGCATTCGCTATTTTATTACAATTTAATAAGTATTCTCCTGTTTTATTACATATTAAATCAGTGATTGTCCCATGGGTAACTCCCTGCATATCTAATGTCGATGCAATTCCGGCAGGACAACTCGTACAATCTCCATACCAATTTCCTCTACCGGTTTCGTAAGGATATGATGTATATGTCGTGTCACATCTATAGCAAGTTAAAGTTTTTGGCACATTTACATTAAGGGTAGCTCCTTCGTTAGCTCCACAATTGGTACATATATGATCAATTCGATAGTAAATTGACCACGCACCATCCCATGTTCCGGAGCAATAAGAGGTTTTATAGCAACTACTATTATGTGTATGGGTAGAATAGTTTCCATAACACCCTCCTCCAGAAGACGCATTTCCGCTATGAACATGCTTAATCCCGTTATAACATGCGTCAGTATGAACATGGCTTGATGACGCCGGCGTATTTATGGCTGATGCCAGGACACTTGCATTTGTTTCAGTATTTAGACTTCCATTTCTTACAGGCTCCACCACTACCGGGGCATCTGTCGTTATCGGATGGTAGGTATAGATATTGGATCCAGTATAAGCTGTATTCTGCTCCTCAATTACTTCCTCTGGGGTACGCAAACGATATTCCGGCTCATTCATTAATTGCCTTTGTTTCATAGAAATATGATACAGCAGTCCGGTATCGGATAGTTCTTCAAGATACCCCTCATACATCTCCCTTGTTATATATCCCTTGCTTCTTACCTCATCTACTATCTCTTTTGTTTTAGTTGAAATAACGGTTCGCGTGAGGGCATCCTGCTTTTGTCCAAAATAAAGGACAGGAAAGAGAAATAAAATAATTACAGCTATTACGATATCAATGATATACTCTAGGGGTTTCATTTTGTTATTACCTCCCCGCCGTATAGGTAGCTCTGTTTCTTTACTTTCGCATCATCAATTTGAAACATATTTTGTATTCGTAAGCGAAGTGAGGCTCCCCTTCTCGTTACCTTGACCGTCAAATAATCCCCTTGCTCTAGATAATAAATTCCATCTCGATACAAGGTTTCAAGAATATCCGACGTATAAGTTGTATCAAAGTAAAAGGTTGCATCGGACAGATCAGTTTCTTCGTTGCAGATGGGACAGCCGTTATCAATTCCGCCTTCATTTAAGTAATATTCATGCCCATTCGGGCAGACGACTTCGTATGAATTCTTAACGACCTCTATGGTAAGTGTCGTACTAAATCCTTTATAATGCACGGTTACGGTTTGTTCCCCCAAGGTATCAGGTGAAAATCCCGTCACTGTCCATCCAGTATAAGCCAACTCTCTGTGCTCATCCCGAAAAATAACTCCCACCTGTAGATTAAGACTAGATTGGTAAGGAACCAGCTTACCTCCATTACGCAAGGACGCCTCTATGCCAACGATGGTAATAGAACATACCGGACAGCCCTCTGGAGATTCAGAAAAGGTATAATCTAGCCCACAATAGGGACAAATAATTCGACTATCATCTAGGACCGTTACTTGCACATGGTCTACCGCTGATTTATAACGTACCGACACATCAAAGGTTCCAGCGGTATCGGTAACCAAATCAGTAGACCAGTCGGTTACGTTCTCCGTGTGTCCGTCACGAAAGATTGCAACCACCGTTATTGGTAATGGATTATGTTTTTCTATGATAACGTTTTTTGGAGATGTAGTAATGCTCACAACTTCCGCTTTACAATAAGGGCAGCCTTGATCCATCCCATCTTTTAGTGCATATTTCCTTCCGCATACCAGGCAAGTTACGCTATTACCTTTTATATTAACTGTAACATGCGCAGTAAAACCTTGATAAGATATCGTAACCTCCTGTATTCCGGCGATACCATCGTCGTAGTTACTTGTCCAGCCGGTTACCGGATATCGGTTTCCGGTTGCGTATACTGCATTTACCGTAACTAGAAGAGGATCTCCGGGTGCAATAGTAATATAATCTGGCGATGCTTCAAGGCCTGTCATACTTAATTTACATACCGGGCAACCGTTATCCATATCCTGCTCATCAAGTTCGTATATCCCACCGCATGCCGGACACGTTGTTGTTAAATTTTTTACTATTACTGACGTGGCTGCCGTCTTTGTAATTCCATCTTCACTATAAGTCATGGTAACAGTCTGTGTTCCAAGTATCGTATTACTGAAATACGAAGAGGTATAGTTCGTTATATTTTTGCTGGTTCCATTATCATAAAGAGCTGTTACCGTAAAGGACGGGTTTGTATATCTCGTTATATTCTGAGTTGATGGGGTAACTGTTAACCCACTAAGTTTGTAAGGTACTTTTACTGTGACGTTTACCGTACCTGTTCTGGTTCCGGTTGTTTTCGCATTACCTACAAGACCATGATAAGTAAGTGTAACGGTCTGTGCTCCTACTACGTTCGAATTAAAATTACTTGAACAATTCACTATTCCTGTATGTCCATCTAGATAAGTTGCGGTTGCGGTACTTATAATAGAGTTACCCTTATTCACTGTCTGCACTGGGTTTGTGGCCGTTATTGATGTAACAACTTGATTACATGTTTCATATACCCTTATATTCCCATTATAGTATGCTCCTGATTCTTTACCACATGTTTTGTTGTAGCCGTATCCTGTATGTCCAGGGCAGTATGTACTTGTATGCCCTGGGCAGGTAAGTGTTGTATGTCCTGGGCATACCCAAATGTATTCCCACCATCCATAGGGATCACCGTCCATGCAACCACATACATTCCCCTTTTTATTTATTCCTGTTCCGTTACATACAGTACATGATATCCAGTTGGTATATTGTTTTTTGCAACCGCTACAGTAAGTAGTACTTGTTTTGCAGCCGCTGCAGTAAGTAGTACTTGTTTGACAGCCACCACAGTAATAAGTATAGGAATAACTCGTATAACATAATCCTCCGTAATCACTACAGGTATGTTTTGTCCCATTATAGCAGCTGTCATTATGTGTATGTATCGCTAAAGAATTAATTTTTTCTTCACCAGACGTAGGAATGGTGTCCCCTGCAAATAACCACTCCTTATTTGTAGGCATTAATAACGATGTTGTAAACGCTTCTATTTCCGGCATCTTATCCCCTAAAGAAGCTTCAGTTACTTCTTCCCCCGAAACAGGATGGGCAGCTTCTAACTCTATGTCATAAAGTTCTCCCGTCTTGTCTAACTTATAAATTAAGTTCTCATACATATCAAGTGTAATATATCCTTGCTGTCTTGCTGTATCAGTAAACTCTGCTGTGTGAGTATTTACTATATTATCAATTGTTTCTCCTTGCCCTGATGCTACATACTGTAGGGGGAGCAATATAACTAAAATGATTGCTACTATGATAGCTATGAATCTACCTAAAGAATCCATAATACTCCTCCCCTCCTTTGTTTACTCTAATGCTTTTTCGTACCCGTATTTACATAACAGCTCGTTGATAAGTGAAGTACAAAATAACGCTTCTCCCTTATAAAGATAATCTTTTTGCATTCTATCTAATTCCTTATGGATACGTTCCTTATTTATTTTCTCAAAATTCTGACTAACCTCATAAGCTAGCCACAGCCGGTATACATTAAAATCATGGGTTCTAGCTTTTAGAAGATTTTTTAATTTATTCGACAATTCTACTTTTTTAATCGGTTTTTGTTCTGTCATTACATTTAAAAACATGGTTTCCAACAACACAGTTTCTTTTATCATAGAACAATATTTCATGGAAGAGCTAAATGCATATAGAGCATTCCTAGCCTTATCCCATTCGCCACAATCCATGTAATAATAACTCTCTATTATCTTTTGATATCCAATCAGTGAATTCGTTAGATTGGCCTTCGCTGGTAGAAAAAGCATTTCACTAGGAATATCTTTATACGTAATTCCTTTCATTAAGTACCCTGCTAGTTTTATCTGTGCATAGTAGCATTTTACCACCAAGGAATCTTTTCTTAAGTCTCGTAAAACAGCCCCATCATTTATTACATTAAGATTGTTTAACGGTATGCCGTTTATTAGTGAAAATCCAAATCCATAAAAAGCAAAGATAAGAATTATTATTCGAGCTAGAAAAGATATCGGAATCGAGCTTAAAGCAAAGAAAACGGCAACAGCAGCCGTGAAAGCATTGAATATTACCCCTCCAAGTACGTTTAATACAAATGGTTGCTTAATTTTATCTGGAGGCAGCAAAATACATTGTCCGGCCGATCCAGGACACTTATATTTTCGTGTCGTCCACTTGCCGCTCTGTTTTATAATGGCATACGAAAATATTCGAAAAGAAAGCATTCGATATCCCGTAAGTAATCCAAATAAGAGATGCCCAAGTTCATGTAAAACTACTTGAAGTATAAATAGTAATAGGATACTTACCCCTAATACTAGTGTCATGGTAAGTAAAGTAATAATTATTTCATCTCTTTCCATTCCATATGTAAACGTTATAAAAGAGTTAATTAATGAATCCATCTTATTTTCTTAATTCCCCGCTATTTATCCAGAAATTCCTCGCTATTTATCCAGAAATTCCTGTATACGTTATCCCTGTTATATTTCCATAGTTGTCATAGTTATAGGTCTTTTGGTAATCAATATTTCTAATACCGTACCCTGTTATCTTCTCTCTGCTATGTTCTCCCTTGCTAATCAATACACTATCAATCCAAATATCATACTCTAATGTGTTTAGCAAAGTGGCTATTAGTTCAGCACTTGGGACGATATCTTCATTGTTGCTCGTATATTGCTGATACATCGTGTCACTATCTATATAACTACTACGTACTGTATCCAAACCCTTATTATATTGCTTTGCCCCATATAAGAGTAGAAATGTGCCAATACAGAACATAATGGCTGCAAAGGCCGTATACAACAACTTGTTTACCTCTTCCATATTGGCAATACCCTCCGTTTTAGGATTGTATAAAACTAATTCCCACGATAACATCGTTATCATTTTTTATTACATTTCCAAGAAATTTAGCAGTAGGTTTTATATAGGCAGTATCAGCAAAACTTTTTATATGGCTGATACTGCTTCCGTTTACATAAGTATTCTCAGAAATATTAGTTTTCACATAGACATAAAGAGGAGCAACGTCAGGGGATTCGTAATCTCCAAGATATTTTTTTATAAAGTTAGTCACTTCACTACCGGAAACATAGATATCGTCATACATCTTAATATCGCCATCTGCCATCTCATTATTCAGTGAGTTCATATGGGTTATGGCCGTTTCACTTATATCCTGAGCTGTATTCATTGCGCTCATACCAACGGCAACTATCACACATGTGATAATTGTAGCTGCTGCCAGAATTAATATTTTTACGACAATGTCTATGTGATTTACTTTCATGTAGTTTCCCCTGCTTTTCTTGACACAACTTTTTAATTACATTCTGATTTTATTATGGCTGTTGCTCAAATCGAACGCACACAATGCTTCCGCTTTCGTTTTTAAACGTTTTCCCCATAAACAATGCCATTGGATTTATATATGCCATATCACCCTTATTCTCAGTAACAGCTATCAACGGTAGCTCCCCGAGTGAACCGGTCTCCGTTACTGTTTTCGTCTCTTTATCATAGATTAAATTATACGAAGTGGTTGATCCATCTAAGGTATAAACCTCGATTGCGATATACTGTTTCCCATCTATTGCCTTTTTTATCA
>Ga0123338_10001556_pt1 | contig 22225 bp, 23 predicted proteins | sample grotaG_FD_89793 | JGI IMG/M metagenome (GOLD analysis project Ga0123338, IMG submission 89793) | Glacier valley bacterial and archeal communities from Borup Fiord, Nunavut, Canada, to study Microbial Dark Matter (Phase II) -... | ecosystem: Environmental > Aquatic > Freshwater > Ice > Glacier ...
CGCCTCGACGATCCGCCCGCCGGGCGCGGCGGCGCGGGCGTGGGCGACGAAGCTTTCGGGGTAGAGGATGTTCGCCGGCTCCGAGACGAGGTCGCGGGTCACCGCGACGCCGCGCGCGACCGCATCGAGCGCAGCGGCGGCGGGCGGCGTATCGACGCCCACGACGGTCAATGCGGCAAGGGTCGGGTGCTGGTTCGGCTTCATCGTCGTGCGGTATTTATCGAACCGGTACGCACGCAGGGTCGCGCCGTGCGCGAGCCGCGCCGCCGCCTCGTCGAGCGCGACAGCCAGCCCGTCGAGACCGGTCAGGTCGACCGTGACGGCGGTTGCGCCGCTCGTCAGCAGCCGCGCGGCGACAGCGCCGCCGATCCGCTCGAACACCGCCGCGTCGGCCTTGGCCGGGTCGCCGAGCCCGGCGACGAGCACGCGCGCCGCGCTGACGCCCGCGGGGGCGAGCAGCTCGACGAACGCCGCCGCGTCGCCTTCGAAGCGCGCCGTCCCCACCGCACGTGCCAACGCGCCGCCGGCCGCGGCATCGAGCGCGACGGCGGAACCGACAAGCGCACCGCCCTTCGCGGCGAAGACGACGTGGGTCGCGGATGTGGCGTCTGCATGAGCGTCGGCGTGGGCGGCGAAAATGATCTGCATGGGAAACCTCGTGTCGCCGCCGGTCTAGCGCCGCCCACGACGGCACGCAAACCGCTCGTCTTGCGAGGGCCCGGAGCGCGCCGTATGGCTCGCGGGCTGTTGCGCTACCGTGAAGGCCGCCGTTGCCGTTTCCCGCCGTCCTTCTCGTCGCCCTCGCCGCTCCGCTCGCGGCGAACCCGGCCGTCGCGGCAGCAGCCCCGGCGGACGCGACCGGCCCAATACTGCTCGAAGGCCGCGGCAGCGATGCCATCGCCAAGCCCAGCGATACGATCGACTTCGCCGCCGACGCGATGGACTATTCGGAGGACGAGCAGATCGTCACGGCGACCGGCCACGTCGCCATAGCGCGCGACCGCTATTCGATGACCGCCGACACCGTCAGCTACAACCGGGCTAGCGGTCAGGTCGAGGCGCGCGGCAACGTCACCACGGTCGATCCCGACGGCAACAAGGCGTTCGGCGACCGCGTCATCCTGACCGATTCGCTGCGCGACGGGACGATCGACAACATCCTGCTCGTACTTGCCGACGGCGGGCGGCTCGCCGCGGTGTCGGGGGTCCGCGTCAACGGGGTCAGTACCTTGAACCGCGCGGTCTATTCCCCGTGCGCGGTCGAGGGGCGCGACGGCTGCCCCAAGAAGCCGGTTTGGGCGATCAAGGCGGTGCGGATCTCGCACGATCCGGTCAGGCATCGCATCTCCTACCGCAAGGCGCGGGTCGAGATCCTCGGCGCGCCCATCCTGTATTTGCCCGCCTTCTCGCATCCGGACGGCAGTTCGGGGCGCGCCTCGGGGCTGCTGCTGCCCGAGATCGAGGTGCGCAACACGCTCGGGTTCGGGATCGGCCTGCCGTATCACGTGGCGATCGCCCCCGACACCGATGCGACGATCGAGCCGTGGCTGTTCACCGACGTCAACCCGGCGATGAATGTCACCCTGCGCCACCTGTTCGCCGCCGGCCCGGTGCAGTTGCGCGGCTATTTCACCGCAAGCGATGTCATCGACTTCCGCCCCGACGGCATCCACACGATCAACCGGGGCACCAGGCCGCGCGGCTATTTCGAGGCCAACGGCAATTTCCAGCTGAGCGACGAGTGGCGCGCGACGTTCATCTCGCGGCTGAGCAGCGACGACACGTTCGATCGCCGCTACGGCATCGACTACGACGATGTGCTGCGCAGCACGGTCAACTTCGAGCGCTTCCGCGATACGTCGTACCTGTCGATCGCCGGCTGGGGGTTCCAGAACCTGCGCGCGAACAAGGGCAAGGATTCGACGCCGATCGTCCTGCCACTGATCGACTTCGACTGGCGGCCGGCCCAGCATCTGCTCGGCGGGCAGATCGACGTGCGGGCGAACACCGCCGTCGTCCAGCGCATCAAAGGGCAGGACGTCGAGCGCGCGACGCTGCAGGGCATGTGGACGCGCAGCGTTCTGTCCGGGCTCGGCCAGCGGGTCACCGGCACCCTGCTCGCGCGCGGCGACGTGTTCAACACGAACAACCCGCGCGGCGCGACGCTGCCGGCCTATGCCGGCCAGGCGGGGTTCCAGGAACGCGGCATTGCGCTCGGTGCCGTCGACGTCGAATGGCCGTTCGCCGGCCCGGCGCTCGGCGGCAGCCAGACGATCACGCCCCGTGTGCAGGTCGTGGCCGCGCCGCTCAACCTCAATCGCGGAATACCCAATGAGGACAGCCGGTCGATCGACCTCGACGACGCCGACCTGTTTTCGCTCAATCGCAACAGCGGCTTCGACCGTTTCGAGCCGGGAACCCGCGTGACCTACGGCGTCCAGTACAGCTTCACCCGGCCGCGGCTCGCGATCACCAGCGAGGTCGGCGAGAGCATTCGGCTCGACGGACCGGGCGGCGGCCGCTTCCTCCAGGGGACCGGGCTGCGCAACCAGTTCTCCGACGTCGTCGGGCGGACGACGCTCCAGTACGGCAGCCTGTTTTCACTGACGCACCGCTTCCGGATCGACAGCAAGGACGGCGTGTTCCGCAGGAACGAGATCGACGTGACGGCGGGTACGAGCCAGACCTACGTGACGCTGGGCTATGCCAACCTCAACCGCAACATCACGCTCGAGGACCTGACGGATTTCGAGGAGATCCGCGCGGGGGCGCGGGTTGCGATCACCCGTTTCTGGTCGGTGTACGGCTCGGGCATCGTCGACCTGACCGCGCCGACCAAGAAGCCATACATCACGGCCAGCCGCTTCACCCCGATCCGCCACCGCCTCGGCTTCCAGTACGAGGACGAATGCTTTCGCTTCGGCATCACGTGGCGGCGCGATTATACCTCCGATCGTGATTTCCGTGCCGGCAACTCGTACATCTTCACCATCGCGTTCAAGAACCTCGGACGCTAATCGGCGGTTCAGCCGGCGCGCGTAATTTTGTTCCGCGCGCGAGCATGTGTATGACCACCGTCGCGTGCCGCCCTGCGGCGGGGCTCCGGGAGACGTTGATGAAGTTGGGTTGGTTGCTGGCGGCGGTCGCCGGCATGGCGGGGATGGCGGTTCCGCTGGGTGCGCAGGGTGTCCCGGCCGACAACGCTCCCGACGCGGCGTTCAAGCTGCCCGACGCCGCCACGCTTGCGGATTTCGACCCGAACTTGCGCAAGGCGACGGCGATCGTCAACGGCGACGTCATCACTGACACCGACGTCGAGCAGCGGCTGAACCTCGTCGTCATCGCCAACGGCGGCAAGATCGACAGCGAGGAGAAGACCCGGCTGCGGCTCCAGGTCCTGCGCAACCTGATCGACGAGAAGCTCGAGATCCAGGAAGCCGCGACAAAGGACATCAAGGTCGCCGAGGCCGAGATCGACGGCGCGTACAACCGGGTCGCGGCGAACTTCAAGCAGGCGAACGGCAAGTTCGTCGACTACCTGCGCGAGGCGGGATCGTCGCCGGCGTCGATCAAGGGCCAGATTCGCGGGGAGCTCGCGTGGAGCAAGCTGCTGCGGCGAACCGTCGAGCCGCGCGTCAGCGTCAGTGACGACGAGGTCAAGGCGGTCATCGCCCGGCTGACCGAATCGAAGGGCAAGACCGAATACCATGTCGGCGAAATCCTGCTCACCGCGACCCCCGAGACGCAGGCGCGTGTCACGACCGACGCCAATCGCATCGTCGGCCAGGTCCGCGGCGGCGCGTCGTTCGTCGCCTATGCGCGGCAGTTCTCAGAAGCGTCGACCGCGGGACTAGGCGGCGACCTCGGCTGGGTCCGCGCCGAGCAGCTCAACGATGCCGTCGCGGCCGTCGTGACCAAGCTGACGCCCGGCGACCCTGCGACGGCGATCAGCGATCCCGTGCCTGTCCCGGGCGGCGTCGCGATCATGGCGCTGATCGAGAAGCGCAACGTGCTCGCGGGGAACCCCGACGACGCCGTGCTCAGCCTCAAGCAGCTGTCGCTGCCGCTGTCGCCGGGCATTACCCAGGCCGAAGGCGACAAGATCGTCGCCAATTTCCGGTCACGGACGCAGGACATGGGCGGCTGCGGCCGTGCCGAGGCGGTCGCCAAGGACATCGGAGCCGAGGTTGCGATCAACGATGCGATCGCGATCAAGGACCTCCCGGCGGCGCTGCAGAACCTGATGAAGAAGCTGTCGATCGGCCAGGCGACGCCGCCGTTCGGGTCGTCGGCCGACGGGCTGCGGGTGCTCGTGCTGTGCGGCCGCGACGACCGCCCGTCGCAGGCGGTCGAGCCGAGCTTCGACGCCGTCTACAGCCAGATGAACGAGGATCGCGTCAACTCGCAGGCCCGACGCTACCTGCGCGACCTGCGCCGCGACGCGATCGTCGACTACCGGTGACCGCGGGGTGAGGACGCCCGTTGCGCCGCTCGCGGTCGCCCTCGGCGATCCGGCCGGGATCGGTCCGGAGATCGTCGCGGCCGCGTGGGCGGCGCGTGTCGAGCGGCGGGTTCCGCCGTTCTTCGCGATCGGCGACCTCCGCGCGGTCAAGGCGGTGTGGGACGGCCCGATCGTCGTGCTCGGCGCGCCCGGCGACGCGGCGGCGATGTTCCCGCACGCGCTGCCGCTCGTCCAGGTCGACGACCCCGGCGAGATCGTTCCAGGCGTACCCAATCTGCCGGGCGCGCGATGTGCCCTCGACAGCCTCGAGATCGCGGTCGGGCTGTGCCGCGCAGGCACGGCGTCGGGCGTCGTCACCGGCCCGGTCGCCAAGGCGCAGCTTTATGCGATCGGCTTCACCTACCCCGGGCAGACCGAATTCATCGCCGAGCGGTGCGGCGTCGCGGAGGGCAATGTCGCGATGATGCTCGCCGGACCGACGCTGCGGACGGTGCCGGTGACGATCCACACGCCGCTTGCCCAGGTCGCGTCGGTGCTCACCACCGAGCTGATCGTCGCCCGCGGCCGGGTCGTCGCGCGCGGGCTGCAGCGGGATTTCGGCATCGCCGCGCCGCGCCTCGCGGTCGCCGGGCTCAACCCGCACGCCGGCGAGAACGGCATGCTCGGGCGGCAGGAGATCGAGGTCATCGCCCCGGCGATCGAGCTGCTCCGCGCCGAGGGAATCGACGTCACCGGGCCGTATTCGGCCGACGGGATGTTCCACCCTGCCGCCCGCGCCCGCTTCGACGCGGCGCTGTGCATGTACCACGACCAGGCGCTGATCCCGTTGAAGACGCTCCACTTCGACGACGGGGTCAACGTCACGCTCGGCCTGCCGATCGTCCGCACGTCGCCCGACCACGGCACGGCGTTCGACCTCGCCGGGCAGGGGCGCGCGTCGCCTGCGCCGATGATCGCGGCGATCCGGATGGCGGGCGAGGCGGCGGCTCGTCGCGCCGGGTGAGCGGCGGGCCGGGCCAGCTCCCCCCGCTGCGCGAGGTCATCGCCCGCCACGGGCTCGCCGCGAAGAAGAGCCTGGGCCAGAACTTCCTCCTCGACGGCAACCTGCTCGACCGGATCGCGCGCGTTCCCGGCCCGCTCACCGGTCAGACCGTCTACGAGGTCGGCCCGGGCCCGGGCGGGCTGACGCGCGCGCTGCTCCGCGCGGGGGCGATCGTGACCGCGGTCGAGCGCGACGACCGCGCCCTGCCCGCGCTCGCCGAACTCGCCGGCGCCGCACCGGGACGGCTGACGGTGATCGCCGGCGACGCGATGGCGCAGGACGAGGCGCGGCTCGCCCCCGGCGCCCACGTCGTCGCCAACCTGCCCTACAACATCGGCACCGCGCTGCTCGTCCGCTGGCTGACGACGCCGTGGCCGCCGTGGTGGGCGAGCCTGACGTGCATGTTCCAGAAGGAGGTTGCCCAGCGCATCGTCGCCGCGCCCGGCAGCGCCGCCTACGGCCGGCTGGCGGTGCTCGCGCAGTGGCGCACCAGCCCGCGGATCGCCTTCGACGTCCCGCGCCAAGCGTTCACCCCGCCGCCGACGGTAACGTCGGCCGTGGTCCATATCGTCGCCGCGCCGCCGCTCGGCGAAATCGCGGTTGCGACGCTCGAACGCCTGACGGCGGCGGCGTTCGGCCAACGTCGCAAGATGCTCCGCGCCGCGTTGCGAAACCTGCCGGGCGGCCTCGACGCGCTGGCGACTGCCGGGATCGACCCTGCCCGCCGCGCCGAGACGCTGAGCGTCGCCGAGTTCGTCACCGTGGCCGCCGCGCTCCCCGCCGCGGCATAGGCCCGGTCGGCTACGGCCGTCCGGTCGTCGGCTTGGCCGGGTCGGCACTGGCGACCGCCGGGACCGCCGGCGGCGGCGCGGCGAGCGCGGTTTCCAGCCGCTTCGCCGCCGGGCAGTCGCCCTTGCACAGGGTGCGGATGCGGTCGAGATTGACGCGGGCGCGGGTCGTTGCACCGCGCGCGATCAACGCCTCGCCCTGCCCCGCGAGCGCGCCGAGGTCGTTGGGCTGCAGCACCAGCGCCTCGCGGTAGAACTTGATTGCGCGGCCGGGGAGGCCCTGCGCCTCGTACGCGCGCGCCATGCCGATGAACCCCGGTGCGCTCGCCGGATCGATCGCGAGCGCGGTCTCGAACGCGTCGATCGCTTCGACCGGACGCTTGGCGGCGAGCGCGGCATCGCCGGCGGCGAGCCACCGCGCGGCACCCGGCCGGGCCGCGTCGTCGCGCGCCGCTCCGACGGCAATCGACGCCGCCGTGCCGGCGAGCAGCAGCGCCGCCCCGATGAACAATCCCGATCGCATCTCGTTCGGCTCCGTCAACTCAGCAGGCGATGGTATCAGAGGCGAACCGCCCGCGCGATGAAGAAACCGTCGCACCCATGATCCCCCGGTGTCAGTACCAGCTGATTTACGGCCGCGCCGTCATCCGGGTTGCGCAGCGTCTCGCCGGCGAATCCGCGATTGCGCCGCAGGAAACCGTCGCGCTGCGCCTCCCCCTCGGCCGGCAGCAGCGAGCAGACGATCCACATCAGCGCGCCACCCGGCCGCACCAGCGTCGCGGCGAGGTCGAACAGCCGCGCCTGCTCGGCCGCAAGCCGGCCGAGCCGCGCCGGGGTCAGCCGCCACCGCGCCTCGGGGTTGCGCCGCCACGTCCCCGTTCCAGAACACGGGGCGTCGACGACGACGAGGTCGGCCGCACCGGTGAGGTCGCCGAGCGCCGCCGCCTCGCGGGCCGGGTCAAGCAGCCGCCTCTCGGCAATCGTCACCCCGGCACGGACCAGCCGCGGCCCCATCCGGTCGAGCCGCCCGCGATCGGTGTCGGCGGCGACGATGCGCCCGGTGTTCGCCATTGCCGCGGCGAGCGCGAGGGTCTTGCCGCCCGCACCCGCACACAGGTCGACGACCGTCATCCCCGATGCGGCGGCGCACGCGGCGGCGGCGAGCTGGCTGCCTTCGTCCTGAATCTCGACCTCGCCCGCGACGAATGCGGGATGCGCCTCGACGGCGAGCGGCATCGTCAGCCGCAGCCCGGTCGCGGCGAACGGCGTCGGCTCGGCACCGTCAATCACGACCTGATCGCGGCGCGCGCGCAGCGTGTTGACCCGCAGGTCGAGCGGGGCACGGCCGAGCAGTGCTGCGACCTGGCGCGGCGTGTCCGCGCCGAACCGCTCGGCGAGCGCGCCTGTCAGCCACCCCGGTGCCGGATTCGGCACCGATGCGACTTCGCCGGGCACCACGGCCGCCGGTCCGTGGCCATCGCCGCCGAACAGGTCGAGCAGCGCCGGATCGCTGGCGCGGGCATAGCCGAGCAGCGCGCCGCGCCCCGACGCCGGGCGATCGCCGATCGCCCGCACCACGGCATAGGCCAGCTCGCGCACCGCCCGCCGGTCCTGCGACCCTGCATAGCGCCGCGTCGCAAAATAACGCGCGACCATGGTGTCGGCGGCAGCCCCGCCCTCGCGCGCCGCTGCGGCGATCAGGTCGAGGCACTCGATCGCGGCCTGCACGCGTGCCGCGGGTGTCACGTCTTCATGTCGGATAATTCGGGGCTTCGCGGGTGATCGCGACGTCGTGGACGTGGCTTTCGCGCAGCCCCGCATTGGTGATGCGGATGAATTGCGCGCGCTCGCGGAACTCGGCGAGCGTTGCGGCCCCCGTATAACCCATCGCCGCCTTCAGCCCGCCGACAAGCTGGTGGAGCACGTCGGTCGCCGGACCCTTGTAGGCGACCTGCCCCTCGATTCCTTCCGGAACGAGCTTCAGCTGGTCCTTGATGTCCTGCTGAAAATAACGGTCGGCCGATCCCCGCGCCATCGCCGCGACCGAGCCCATGCCGCGATACGACTTGTATGTCCGGCCCTGGAACAGGAAGCTTTCACCTGGGGCCTCGGTCGTTCCCGCGAGCATCGAGCCGACCATCACCGCCGCCGCACCGGCCGCGAGCGCCTTGGCGATGTCGCCGCTGGTCCGCAGGCCCCCGTCGGCGATGACCGGCACGCCGAGCTTCGCCGCCGCCTCCGCCGTATCGAGGATCGCCGTCAGCTGCGGGACCCCGACTCCCGCGACGATCCGCGTCGTGCAGATCGACCCCGGACCGATCCCGGTCTTGATGCAATCGGCCCCCGCGCCCGCCAGCGACCGCGCGGCCTCGGCAGTCGCGACGTTGCCTGCGATGACCTGGACGCTGTTCGACAGCCGCTTGATGCGCTCGACCGCGGCGGCGACATGGACCGAATGACCGTGGGCCGTGTCGACGACGATCAGGTCGCACTCGGCGTCGATCAGTGCCTCGCTCCGCGCGAACCCCGCGTCGCCGGTCGTCGTTGCGGCCGCGACGCGTAGCCGTCCGCCGGCATCCTTGGTCGCGTACGGATACGTGACCGCGCGCTCCATGTCCTTGACCGTTATCAGCCCGATGCAGTGATAGCCTTCGTCGACGACGATGAGCTTCTCGATGCGATGCGCATGCAGCAGCCGCCGCGCCTCCTCCTGCGTCACGCCGGGGCGGACGGTGACGAGGTTGGCGTGGGTCATCAGCTCGGCGACCGGCTGGTCGGGATTCTCGGCGAAGCGGACGTCGCGGTTGGTGACGATGCCGACGAGCCGTCCCGGCCCCGCGCCGCTCGCCGCATCGACGACGGGGATGCCGCTAATCTTGTGACGGCGCATCAGCGCGAGCGCGTGGCCGAGCGTCTCGTCACTGCGCATCGTCACGGGGTTGACGACCATACCGCTTTCGAACCGCTTGACCTGCCGCACCGCCTGCGCCTGCGCGGCGACGTCCATGTTGCGGTGGAGCACGCCAAGGCCCCCCGCCTGCGCCATCACGATCGCCATGTCGGCCTCGGTCACCGTGTCCATCGCCGACGACAGGATCGGGATGGTCAGCGCGATATCGCGGGTGATCCGCGTCGACGTGTCGGCACCGCTCGGTAGGACCGCCGATTCCGCTGGAACCAGCAGGACGTCGTCGAACGTCAGACCGGTACGGATCTCAACGAAACTGGACATGCGCGCGCGAGCCTCGACTGCCCGCGGCGAATCGCGCCACGGTGTCGTGTCTTATCGAAGTGCCCGCGCGAACGCCACCGGCTTGACGCGCGGGCCGCGCTTCACGCCTTCCGGTCGAGCCACGCCAGCCAGTATTTCGCCAGCGTCGCGCGCGGACCCGTCGTCGCGCCGGCGAGCGCCGTCGTCGCGCCTGCCTTGTCGCCGCCACGGGCAAGCGCCGCGCCGAGACGCAGGTTGACCGTCGTCGGGTCGACGCCGCTCTTGGTTGCCGCCAGCCGGTACATTTCGGCCGCCTTGGCATAGTCGCCGTAGCCGAAGTAGGCGTCGCCCTGACCGAGCGCGGTCTTGCCGGTCGCGGCGCTGCGCGCTTCCTTGTCGATCGCCGCGAGCCCCGCACGGTCGGCACCGACCCGCGTCGCGATCGTCCGGTTGTACTCGGCGATGTACGGCTTGCTGCTGCTGAGCATCCCCTTCTGCACGCCCTCGGCGAGCACGCCCTTCGCCTCGCCGGGCAGGCCGCGGGCGATCGCGGTCTCGACGTACTCGGCATAGTCGCGCTCGCCGTTGAGCGCACCGGCGGCCGCCATCAGCCGGAAGACGTCGAGGTTGGACTGGTCGTCGAGCTTCTGGCCGTCGCGGAACAGCAGCAGGACGTCGCGCCAGTTGGTGGGCGACGGATACGCCCCGATCAGGTCCATCGACGCTGCCTGGGTCTCGGCGGCGAGCTTGCTGTCGACGGCGATCTTGAGCTCGGTACGATACAGGTTCTCGTCGACCGGCTTGCCGTTCGCCTTGCCCGCGTCGATCGCCTTGCGCAGCGTCGCGATCGCCTGCGGGTTCTGCTTCTGGCGCGAATAAAGCACCGCAAGGTTGGTCAGCACCTCGACGTTGCCCGGCGACATCGCCGCAAGCTGCTCGTAGATGCGGGTCGCGCCGTCATAGTCGTTGCGCTGCACCGTCAGGCTGGCGAGATTCTGCAGGTAGCGCGGCTTCTCGGTCGCGGGCAGGAACTCGCTGCTGACCGAGCCCTTGATCGCCTCCTCGAGCAGCGCGTTGTCCTTGGTCTTGGTCGCGATACCGAGCTTGCGCTGCGCGATGAAGAAAGTGTCGGACGAATTGAGCGACCCCGTCGCCTCGGCGGTGCGGAGCTGCGCGAGCGCCCCGGGCAGGTCACCGGCCGCCTCGAGCTTCTGCTCCTCGGCGAGCGCCGGACGGATCGCTTTCGACAGGTTCTTCTGGTCGAAGGTCGTCGCGCTGGCGGCCGGGGCCGCCGCTGCTTCGGGCTTCTTCGCCGCGACCGGAACCCCGATCATCAGCGCGGCCGCGAGGACCAGGCGTGAACTGCGCATCGTCATCTCTCCCAAAGATTGTTGCCCGAGCGCTAGGCCGCGCGACCGGTCGGGTCAACGGACTAGCCGCGCGGGGCTGAACCGCTTTTGAACTATCGCCGCGCCGGTTCGCTCCGTAAAAGCCTGTCATGCTCGCCGTCCTGTCGCCCGCCAAGTCACTCGATCTCGCTTCGCCCGTGCCGCCGGTCGACGCGACCTTGCCGCGCTTCGCCGCCGACGCCGCCCGGCTCGCGAAGGCGGCGGCGAAGCTGCGTCCGGCGGCGCTGCGCACGCTGATGCACATCTCGCAGCCGCTCGCCGAGCTCAACGCCGCGCGCTTTGCAGCCTTCGACCCCGATCCCGCCGCGGGGCGTCCGGCGCTGTTCACCTTTGACGGCGATGTGTACGCCGGACTGCAGGGGCCCGGCATGGATGCCGCGACGCGTACCTTCGCGCAGGCGCATGTCCGCATCCTGTCGGGGCTTTACGGCGTGCTCCGTCCGCTCGACATGATTCAGCCTTACCGGCTCGAGATGGGCATCGAGTTCGGCATCGGCCGCAAGCGCACGCTCTATGCCGTGTGGGGCGAGCGGATCGCCGTCGCGCTCGCCGAGGATCTCGCCGGACATCGCGACGCGACGCTCGTCAATCTCGCCAGCGTCGAGTATTTCAACGCCGTCACGATCGCGCGCCTGCCCGGCCGCGTACTCGCAATCGACTTCCGCGACGACCACGACGGCGAGCTTCGCTTTAACACCTTCGTCGCGAAGCGCGCGCGCGGCGCGATGGCGCGCTACCTCTGCGACCACCGCCTCGACCGCCCGGAGGGGCTCAAGGACTTCGCCGACGACGGCTACCGCTTCGACGCCGCCGGGTCGGACCCCGACCGCTGGCTGTTCATCAGGAAAGCGCGCGCCGCTCGCGCCTGAAGCGGCTACCGCGTGCGAACGCCGCCGGACCCGCGCATGACAAAGGGGCCGCGCGTTGCCGCACGGCCCCTCATAGTCGGCAGCGAAGAAGCTTAGTTCTTCTTCATCGCGTCGGCCTTGACGTCCATGGCGTCCTTGGTCGACTTGGCCTTTTCCTTCATTGCGTCGGCAGTCTTCGACGCGTCGTCCTTCATCGACTTCGCCTGGTCCTTGGCGGCGTCGACGGTCGCGTCGGCCTTCTTGTCGGCTGCGTCCTTCATCGCGCCGGCGTCCTGCTTGGCAGCGTCGACGACACCGTCGGCCTTGGTCTTCATCGCGTCGGCGGCGGCGTCGGTCGTCGTCGCTGCGGTCGTTGTCGACGTCATCGAGCCGTCGGTCGCGGCCGGAGCGGCGGCGTCGGTCGTGGTGGTGGTCGTCGTCGCGCTGGTGTCGGCGGCCTTCTTGTCACACGCACCGAGCAGGGTGAGGCTGGCAACGGCGGCCAACGTCAGGGCAGTCTTCATGTAGGGTCCTCCAGGTGGATTGTGCGTGGCTGTACGCGTCGCCTCCCATAGCGACTAAGCGCCGGGAAGCGAAGCGGCAAATATGAGCGGCGGATGAACCGCTTACTGGTTGGCGTAGGCCTCGTTGCCGACGAAGCCCATCTTGGTCACGCCCGCCTGCTGCGCGGCCGCCATGACGCGGTCGACCACGTCGTACTTGGCGAGCGGGTCGGGCTTGAGCCGCAGCTCGGGCTCCTCGGGCAACGCCTTGGTCGCCTTGAAGTAGCCGATAAGCTGCGGCAGCGTCACTTCCTGGTTGTTCCAGTAAATCGCTCCCAAAAAGTCGATGTTGACCTGGTTGAAGTTGGGCTTGACGTTCGACGGCGGCGACGGCGGCGGCAGGTCGAGCTTGACCGCGTGGGTCTGGATCGGAATCGTGATGATGAACATGATCAGCAGCACCAGCATGACGTCGATCAGCGGTGTCGTGTTGATGTCCATCATCGGGTCGCCTTCGGACCCGCCGGTACTCATTGCCATCGTCTGTACTCCACGCGGTGCCGGACAGCGTCCATCACCGTGATTGTTGTTGCCGTCAGCGGGTCGTGATTGTTCCGGCCGGCGGTTCCGAGATGAAGCCGATCTTCTGGAAGCCAGCACGCTGCAGCGTGTAGACCACGCCGCCGACGTAGCGGAACTCCATGTTGGCATCGCCGCGGATATGGACCTCGGGCAGCTCCTGCTTCGACCCCGCATCCTTCTGACGCTGGATCTCGGCCCGCAGGCGCGACACCATCGTGTCGAGCAGCTCCTGCTTGGTCTCGATCCGGTGCTTGCCCTCGAAAACCGCGCCGCTGGCGTCGACCGACAGCAGGATGTTCTCGGGCTTGGTCGTCGTCGGCAGGTTGACGACCTTGGGCAGCGTCAGCGGCACCGTCTGAATGACGACGGGGACCGTGATCAGGAAGATGATCAGCAGCACCAGCATGACGTCGACGAGCGGCGTCGTGTTGATGTCCGACATCGCGGACTGGTCGCCGGAATCGTCGGGCGAACCGACACTCATCGCCATGGCGCGCTCCTGTCTTTGGACCCGTTCAACGCGCGACCGTCGCCGCCGGCTTGGGCATGCCCGCCATCGCCGGCTGCGTCGCGACACGCGACCCCGACAACAGATAGCCGTGGACGTCCGACGCGAAGTTGCCGAGGCGCTCGGTGACGTTCTTGTTGCGGCGGATCAGCCAGTTGTAGCCGAGCACGGCGGGAACGGCGACGAACAGGCCGAGCGCGGTCATGATCAACGCCTCGCCGACCGGGCCGGCGACCTTGTCGATCGACGCCTGCCCCGCGATGCCGATGGCGATCAGCGCGCGATAGATGCCGATGACGGTGCCCATCAGGCCGATAAACGGCGACGTCGAGCCGACCGACACAAGGAAGGCGAGACCGCCCTGCAGCTTCGACACGACGCTCGCGTTCGAGCGGTTGAGCGCCATCGTCACCCACTCGTGCTGGTCGATCTTGTCGGTCAACCGGCCCTCGTGATGGTCGGCGGCACGAAGCCCGTCGTCGACGATCTGGCGAAACGCCGAGTTCTTGTCGAGCTTGGCCGCGCCGTCCTTGAGGCTCGGGGCCGACCAGAACTTCTTCTCGAGCTCCTTGGCATCGGCGAGCACTTTCCGCTGATCCCACCACTTGGTGAAGATGATGAACCACGACACCAGCGACATGACGACGAGAATGCCGAAGATGACCTGCGTGATGATGCCGCCCTGCTTCAGGGCGGCGAGCAGGCCGTACGGGTTTTCGGTGGCGACGGTTTCCATGGGGTGATCCTCAAAGCGCGATTGTCTGGGTTGGCGGAGACACCCGCCCGGCACCGGCCGGACGGGCAGTGTGATCTATTTGCTCGTGATCTGCCACTTGATCGGCATCTGCTTGGACGAAGCGATCGGCGTCCCATTCTGCAGCGCGGGCTTGAAGCGGAACCGCCGCTGCGCGAGCTGGCACGACTTCTCGTCGAGCTTGGGGAAGCCGCTCGGGGTGGTGACGCTGCAGCTGTCGACCCGGCCCTGCGTGTTGATCGAGACGGTAATGACCGTCCGACCCTGCTCCTCGGCGCGCAGCGACGACGGCGGATAGTCGTCCTCCGACACGACCGTCGAGCTGCCGATGGCCGTCGCGGGCGAGGTCGGTCCCGTCGGGGCCTGCGGCGGCGCGGGCGGAGCCGGAGGTGCCGGAGCCTGCGGCGGCGCGGGCGGCGGCGAAGGCGCGATGCTCTGGCGTGGCGGGGCGGGCGGCGGCGGCGTGTCGGTCTGGATCGTCACCTCCGGCGGCGGCACGAACGGCGGGATCTCGACGTCCTTCGGCGGCGGGGGCGGCGGTTCCTCCGGCGGCTTGACCTCTTCCTTGATATTGACCGTCTTCAGCGGTTCGGTGATCAGCTTCACCGCTTTCGATGCAAGGCCGGTGATCAGCGCGTAGCCAAGGATGATGTGGACCACGGCCACCGCGGCGAGGCCCACGACCCGGGCCCGGCTCATTCCTTCGTCTGCGTAAGCCATGATTCGCGCGATACTCCCACAAATTGGTCCGGGCGGCCCGTCGGTCGTTACCACCGCTCGAGCCGACCAGCCGATGCCGACGACGCACAGTTAAGTTGCGTTCGTCCCCGGCGCGATGACCGAACATTAGCGCTGGCGGCAGGCGCTCGCAACCGCTTTGTCGACCATGCCGTTAACCGGGCTTGCGGAAGTTGCCGGCCCCGCATAGCGGCGGCGGCAACGGAGGTGCCGATGCGACCGCTGACCGGACTGTGGATGCTCGCCGTGCTTGCCGCCGCACCGGCGGGGGCGACGGGCTATGCCGATCTGGTGACACGCGCGCTGGCGGCGCCGGTGGTCGTCCATGCGACGGCGATCCGGAGCGAACGGCTTCGTCCGCGCGATGCGGCGGGCATTGCACCGAATACCTCGCGCTTCCTCGTGACGGCGGCGACGCTTGCAGCCATCGCCGCGCCGGGGCCGGTGCCGCCGCGCCTGACGTATCTCATCGACCTCCCCGACGATGCGACCGGCAAGCAGGCGAGGCCGCCTGCGCGCGACGTGTTGCTGTTCCTGCGCCCGGGGACCGTTTCCGGCGACTATGCGCTGATCGACGCGCGTGCCGAGGTCGCGTGGACCGCCGACGACGAGGCGGCGGTGCGCGCGGTGCTCATCGACGCACGCGGCGGCAAGGTCCCCGCGGTCACCGGTGTCGCCTCGGCATTTCGCGTGCCCGGCGCGGTGCCCGGCGAGGCCGAAAGCCAGTTCTTCCTGACGACCGGCGACGGCAAGCCGGTGTCGCTCGTCGTGCTGACGCGGCCGGGCGAGACCCGGCGGCTGACGCTCGCGCTGGGCGACGTGATCGACGACGCGGCGGCGGAGATCCGGCCGCGGACGCTCCTGTGGTACCGGCTCGCGTGCGGGCTGCCGGCGACGCTGCCGGCCGCGATCGAAGCCGCTCCCGACGTCGCCGCCGACTATGCGTTCATCCGGACGACGCTCGGCCCGTGCGGTCGGACGCTATGAGGTGATGCCGCCGGCCAGCTCGACGCCGACCGCAGCGCAGTCGGGGTAGATGTCGGGCTTGCGGGTCGAAACGCGCACGCCGACGACGCCCGCGCGCGCGGCGACGAGGTCATAGACGCCGCGGCACACCGTTTCCTGGAGGTTGAAGCGCCGCGCCGACGCCAGCGCCACGATCCCGGTGCGGAGCGAATCGTAATCCCACGCTCCGGCGATGCCGTCATCGAGCGGGAAGCTGGCGGCGTCGACCCAGACCTCGACGTTGATGCGTAGCCGCTGCGGCGTGCCGATTTCGAAGGCGTGGAAGCCGATGTCGACCGGCAGGTCGAAATCCTCCAGCACGATCTTTCGCGTCGTCGGGAGCAGGTCACGCGGCACGAGGCCGTCAAGGTCGGTCATGGATTCTCCAGCATGTGTTGCACGTCGCGCGGCAGGCCGAGCAGCCGCTGCCCGCCGTCGAGGACGAGCGTCTGGGCGTTGTAGGTCGGCGTGGCAAGGATGAAGCGCAGCGCCGCGACGATCTCGGCGACCTCGACCCCTCGGTGGAGCGGGTTCATCGCGTGGACGCGCTCGAAATTCTCACGCGACTGCGGCCCGCTGACGAGCGTGACCGACGGCGCGATGGCGGCGACGCGCAGTCGCGGCGCAAAGGCGCGCGCGGCGAGTTCGGTAAGCCCGTCGAGCCCGATCTTGCTGACGGTGTACGACAGGAAATCGGGGTTGAGGCTGGCGAGCTTGGCATCGAGCAGGTTGACGACAACCGCGGGGTCGCCGTCGATGCCGGCGACCGCGGCGAACGCCCGGATCAGCAGCGCCGGCGCACGCAGGTTGACCGCCATGTGGCGGTCCCAGTGTTCGGCGGTGAAGGTCGCAAAGTCGTCGGGATCGAAACGCGAGGCGGAGTTGACCAGCAGCCGCGGCTCGCCCGCCGCCTGTGCCGCGGCGATGATCGCGGATGCGGCCCCGGGATCGGCGAGGTCGGCGGCGATGACCGATGCCGCCTGCCCGGCACCGGCGAGCTCCCCGCGCAGCGCCTCGGCTTCGACGCGCGACGTGTTGCAGTGGATGACGACGTGCCACCCGTCCGCGGCGAGCGCCCGCACCAGCGCCGCGCCGATGCGCTTGGCCCCGCCGGTGACGATGGCAACGCGGGGTGCGACGAGAGGGGCGGCGGCGGGCATGACGCGTGGTAGCGGGGAGTGTCGCGCACCGGCAAGTGCGGCGCAGCGTAGCCGGGCGGTGCGCCGTCGGCTTGAGCGGCTCGACCGCCGCGCTTAGGTAGAGTTCACGATGCGTACCCCTGCCGCCCGCCCGCCCGACCCGTCTGCCGAGACCCGCGACCGGTTCTCCGAGGATGCGGCGACGTTCACCGTCAAGGGCCGTGAGACGCCCGACCTCGACGCCGGGGTGGCCGCGATCCGCAACGTCCTGCGCACCCTGCCCGCGCGGCCGGGCGTCTACCGCATGACCGACAGCGCCGGCGACGTGCTGTATGTCGGCAAGGCGCGGGCGCTGAAGGCGCGGGTGACGAACTACACGCAGGTTACCCGCCTGCCCCGCCGCCTCCAGCGGATGGTCGCCCAGACGCGCGGCATGACCATCGTCACGACCAATTCGGAAAGCGAGGCGCTGCTGCTCGAGGCGCAGCTGATCAAGCGCTTCCGCCCCGCCTACAACGTGCTGCTCCGCGACGACAAAAGCTTCCCGTTCATCTTCCTGCGCGAGGACCACGCCTTCCCGCGCATCAGCAAGCACCGCGGCGCGCGAACCGGCAAGGGCGTGTTCTACGGCCCGTTCGCAAGCGCGGGCGCGGTCAATGTCACGCTCAACGCGCTGCAGAAGGTGTTCCTGCTGCGGTCGTGTTCCGACAGCTTCTTCGCCAACCGCTCGCGGCCGTGCCTGCTCCACCAGATCAAGCGCTGCTCGGCTCCGTGCACCGGGCGGATCGACGGCGACGCCTATTCCGAGCTGGTCGACGACGCCAAGGGATTCCTGTCGGGCCGCAGCCAGGAGGTGCAGCGCAAGCTCGGGCAGCAGATGGAGGCCGCCGCCGCCGACATGGACTTCGAGCGCGCCGCGGTCGTCCGCGACCGGCTGCGCGCGCTGACGTACATCCAGGGCAGCCAGGCGATCAACGCCGGCGACGACGCGAGGGACGCCGACGTCATCGCGCTCGCCTGCCGCGCAGGGACGATGTGCATCCAGGTGTTCTTCATCCGCGGCGGGCAGAACTGGGGCCACCGCGCCTTCTTTCCGGCGCACACCAACGACGTGTCGGAGGACGAGGTGCTCAGCGCCTTCCTCGCTCAATTCTACGACGACGTGCCGGTGCCGCGCGAGGTGCTGCTTGACCGCACGCTCGCCGAGCACGACCTGATGGCCGACGCCCTGTCGGAGCGCGCGGGCAAGCGCGTCGCGCTGCGCCACGCCCAGCGCGGGCCGGCCAAGCGAATGATCGAGCAGGCAAGCCGCAACGCCGTCGAGGCGCTCGACCGGCGGCTGGCGGAGTCGACGACGCAGGGCAAGCTGCTCGCCGAGCTGGCCGAGGTGTTCGACCTGAGCGGCCCGCCCGCCCGCGTCGAGGTCTACGACAACAGCCACATCATGGGCACCAATGCGCTCGGCGCGATGATCGTCGCCGGGCCGGAGGGGTTCCGCAAGAACGCCTACCGCAAGTTCAACATGAAGGACGCGCAGGTCGGCGGCGTCACGCTGACGCCGGGCGACGACTTCGGCATGATGAAGGCGATGCTCGGCCGGCGCTTCCTGCGGCTCGAGCGCGAGGACCCCGACCGCACCAGCGGCGACTGGCCCGACCTGCTGCTGATCGACGGCGGCCGCGGGCAGCTCAATGCCGTGCTCGAGGTGATGGGCGAGCTTGGGGTCCACAATGTCTGCGTCGTCGGCGTGGCGAAGGGCCCCGACCGCAACGCCGGGCGTGAAACCTTCTACCTGCCGAACGGTCGCGAGCTGACGCTGCCGCCGAATTCACCGGTGCTGTTCTTCCTCCAGCGGCTGCGCGATGAGGCGCACCGCTTCGCCATCGGCGCGCACCGCGCCAAGCGGTCGAAGGCGATCGTGTCAAACCCGCTGGACGACGTCCCCGGCATCGGGCCAGCGCGCAAGCGGGCGTTGCTGATGCACTTCGGTACCTCGCGCGCGGTTCGCGGTGCGACGCTCGCCGATCTCGAGAAGGCCCCCGGCATCAACAAGGCGACCGCGGCAGCCATCCACGGCCATTTTCATCCGCAGGGGTGACGGCGCTCCGTCGCGCGATGCCGCCCCACCTACCGCCGCGCCGCGACGCGGGTCCACGTCTGGGTCTGGCAGACGAGGCCCGGGATCACGCAGCCGCTGACCTCGAGGGCGTTGGCGTCGACCAGCGCGAGCGTTCCCGCCACCGTCTGCCCGAGGTCGGGGACGAATACCTCGCCCGACCAGTGGCCCGGCCCGTCCGCCTCCAGTCCGCGGAACAGCTGCGTACCGATCAGCCGGTCGGTGCCGCCGCGCGCCGCGTCGTCCCGCGCGCGGACGCTCGCGTAGACCACGGTGCCGCACAGCCGCGGGCCGCACGGGGCCATCGCGACCTCGACGCTTCCTGCCGGATTGCGCCACGTGCCGGCGACCGGCGGCGCGGCACGGAGCGGGGTGGCGGCGAGGACGGTGGCAAACAGCAGCAGGCGGCGCATCGCGGACTCCATCGTAACCCGGCTGTGCGCTCTGGCGAACCCCTGCTAGACCGGACGTTAACGGAGAACCGCCATGAGCTTGAGCCTCTACACCGCGGCAACGCCCAACGGCTACAAGGTGTCCGTTGCACTCGAGGAGCTCGGCTTGCCGTACACCGTGCACAAGCTCGACCTGATGAGAGGGGTCCAGAAGGAGCCGTGGTTCCTCGACATCTGTCCCAACGGGCGCATCCCGGCGATCGTCGATCACGACGTTGCGGCCGGTTTCCCGGTATTCGAGTCGGGCGCGATCCTGCTCTACCTTGCCGAGAAGACGGGACGGCTGATGCCGACCGACGCGGCCGGGCGCAGCCGGGTCGTGCAGTGGTTGATGTTCCAGATGGGCGGCGTCGGCCCGATGATGGGGCAGGCCAACGTCTTCTACCGCTACTTCCCCGAGAAGATCCCCGCGGCGATCGCGCGCTACCAGGGCAAAGGCCGCCGCCTGTTCACCGTGCTCGACGGCCAGCTGGGGAGGACCGAGTATCTCGCCGGGGCCGACTACAGCATCGCCGACATCGCGACCTGGTGCTGGACGCGCATCGCCAGCTGGTCGGGGATCGACACCGACGGGCTGCCGAACCTGTCGCGCTGGCATGCCGCGATCGCCGCCCGCCCGGCGGCGATCAAGGGCATCACCGTGCCCGAAGACACCAGCGCACGCATGCAGGATGCGGACGCGGCGCAGAAGGTCGCCGAGGACATCCGGTCGATGGTCGAGATGGGCAAGCCGGCCTGACCCGCCGGGCAGTGAGTCCGATGCGGCTGCCTAGACCCCGTGAAACGTCGCAAAATCCGTGACCGCGGCCCGCCGCGCCCGCCACGCGTTCGCCGGATCGGCGGCGTCGGCGACCCCGATCGCCATGCCGCAGAACAGCATCCGGGTCGGCGGCAGCGCGAGGAACCGCCCGACCGTCTCGGGATAGATCGCCCAGCATTCCTGCGCGCAGCTGTCGAGCCCCTCCTCCTGGAGCAGCAACATCACGGTCTGCAGGAACATGCCGAGGTCGGACCATTGCGGCGGGCCCATCGCGCGGTCGACCGAGGTGAACAGCGCGCATGGCGCCCCGAAGAACTCGAAGTTGCGCGCGAACCACGCCATCCGCGCCGCCTTGTCGCTGCGCGGAATGCCGAGCGCGCCGTACAGGTCCTCGCCGACCTCGAACCGGTGCGTCCGGTACGGCTCGGGCAGGTCGGCGGGATAGATCGCGTACGCCGGGGTTTCGCTGCCGGTCGCAAGCGCCACGCGCATGATCGCCTTCAGTGCGGCGAGCGGCTCGCCCGCGACGACGTCGACGTGCCACGGCTGGAGGTTACCGCCCGATGGCGCTCGCCCCGCCCGCTCGAGCACGCGGCGGATGACCGCGCCGTCGACCGGCGTGTCGCTGAACCCGCGCACCGAGCGCCGCCGCGCCACTGCCTCGCTGACCTGCATCGCCGCCCCCGTTGAGTTGACTTGGCCCTTAGCCTATCCCGCGGCCATGTTGTCCAGCCTGCCGAACCTGCTGACTCTCAGCCGCGTGCTGGCCGTGCCGCTGCTCGTCGCGCTGCTGTGGGATCCCGGCATCGCCGCGACGCTGGCGGCCTTCGCGGTATTCTGCGTCGCCGGCGCGACCGACTATCTCGACGGCTATCTGGCGCGCGCGCAGGGGACGGTATCGCGGCTGGGCGTGTTCCTCGATCCCGTCGCCGACAAGATCATGGTCGCCGCGACGATCGTCATGCTCGTCCATGTCGGGACCATTCACGGGCTCGCGGTGATTGCCGCACTCGTCATCCTGCTGCGCGAGATCACCGTATCGGGACTGCGCGAGTTCCTTGCCGGGCTGCAGGTGTCGCTGCCGGTCAGCGCGCTCGCAAAGTGGAAGACGGCGTTCCAGATGATCGCGCTCGGCGCACTGATCCTTGGCCTGGCGACGCCGGCAGTCGCCCCATGGCTTCCGGCGCGCGGCGTCGGTCTCGCCTGCCTGTGGCTCGCTGCCGGGCTGACGCTGGTCACGGGCTACGACTATCTCCGCGTCGGCCTCAAGCACATGACGCCATGATCGAGCTGCTCTACTTCGCGTGGGTGCGCGATGCGGTCGGCGTCGACGGCGAGGTCCTGCCATTGCCGGCGGGGGTCGCGACGGTCGCGGCCCTGCTCGACTGGCTCGGCACCCGGTCGCCGCGCCATGCCGCCGCGCTCGCCGACCGCGCCCGGGTGCGGGTCGCCGTCGATCACGCCTTCGCCGGCCCGGCCACGCCGGTCGCCGCGGGGGCCGAAGTGGCGATTTTCCCGCCGGTAACGGGGGGCTGAGCGATGGAACCCAAGCGATGATCGCCGTGCGCGTCCAGACCGAACCGATCGACGCGACCGACGCGCTCGCCGCGCTGTCGGTCGGGCGCAGCGACGTCGGCGCGGTCGTCACCTTCACCGGGCTCGTCCGCGGCGATGCCGACGATCGGGGGGACCTCGTCAGCCTGACGCTCGAACATTATCCCGCGATGACCGAGCGCGCGCTCGCGTCGATCGCCGCCGAAGCCGCAGCGCGCTGGCCGCTAACCGGCGGGCTCGTCGTCCACCGCGTCGGGCGGATGGTCCCGGGCGAGGCGATCGTCGTCGTCGCGACCGCCAGCGCGCACCGAGCCGCGGCGTTCGATGCGGCCGAGTTCCTGATGGACTGGCTCA
>Ga0123338_10001559_pt1 | contig 22212 bp, 18 predicted proteins | sample grotaG_FD_89793 | JGI IMG/M metagenome (GOLD analysis project Ga0123338, IMG submission 89793) | Glacier valley bacterial and archeal communities from Borup Fiord, Nunavut, Canada, to study Microbial Dark Matter (Phase II) -... | ecosystem: Environmental > Aquatic > Freshwater > Ice > Glacier ...
AGGCGCGGGCTTGTCTGCAATCCAGGCTTCGATATCGAGCGTGTTTGTCTGGGCCAGAATAACTTGTGGGACCGTGTACGTCATCTGAAAATGCGCGGGGCCGTTAGGGACTCGAAACCGGAGTTCGGGATCCTGATTGACCCAGCGTTGCGACGAACCGTCATTACCGCCCACGTCTTTGACGATGCTCAAATCGGCGGAAGGGGACCGCATGATGACGTAGCTGAGGGGCTTGCCGATGGGCGAGGCATCAGCTTCCTGCTGCTGGTTGGGCAGTTCGATCACGTTGTCGGCGCTGAAGAGGAAGACATGGTCGAATGTTTCGGGCGGGTAAACGATGCGGCCCGATTTGTTCCAGGCGAGCTTGGTGGTGCTGAGAGCGGGGTCGCGATAGCGCAGGCGAAGCGTGGAGTGCGGCAGCTCTTCATCGTTCGTGAATGGATCGTTAATCAACAAAAGATGCGCGCCCTTCGGCATCTTGGGAACCAACTTCGAGACGCCGTCGGCAACCAGGATGACGCTCGATTGGCCACCCGGATGATCTGAATTCAGTATGGCCAGACGCCGCGCGTGAACGTATTGATTCGCGGCGATGGCGCAGATGGCGACGGCGGTCAGGATGGGTGCCGCGCGCTTCCAGTGCTTGTCGAAAATAGCGGCGGCTATGTAAATGGCAACTCCGGCGTAGGGAATGTAGATTGCGTATCCCCCGCGCGGAGTTGCGAAAGACATAGGGAGCAACGCGACGGCATAGTAGCACCAGCCGAACAGCATGAGGCGGTTGCGCAAGAACAGAGCCAGTGCCAAGGCGAACAAAAGAAGGCAGATAGAAAATATGGCACCGATGTGACCGGTGCTGTTGGCGATGTTGTTCACATAGGTGCCGGTGGTTTCCAGATAGCGCTGCCAGGTGATGGTGAGCTTGTAGGCGGGATGATCTGAGAGCTCATTGTGGACGGCCAGGCGGCTGAAGAGGAAGACGGCGGCGACGAGGCCTGTGGAGACTACGGCAGCGAAGCGCGGCTTGGGGCGAAGCAGTAGTTCGTAGGCTAGGATGATGGCGGGGATGGCGACGCCCATCTCTTTCGAATCGACGGCGGCGATAGTGCAGAGCGCGGCCAGCAGCCAGCGGGGACGATCGCGCATGACGCAGAGCAGCGCCAGCGCGGTGAAGGTGAGGCCCAGGGTATCGTAAACCGTACCGGCGCTCATGTACATGTCCGACATATCGACGTTGTAGCAGACGAAGAGCAAAGCGACGACGGCGAAACCGAGGGGCTGCGCGAGACGGCGGAACACCGCGTAGAGCAGCACCAGGTTAAGAACCAGAAGCGCGATAGCCGCAACGCGAAACGGGACGGACCAGAAACCGGCGAACTGATAAATCAGCAGGTAGAAGAGCCCGCCTAGCGGACGGATGGCACCAGTCCAGAAGAGAACTGAGCCCTTGATCACCCAGCTGTAGCCACGCAGCCAGGGGATGACCAAATTGGTGATGTCGTCTACGTTGAAGGTTTCATGGAAAGCCCGGTGGATCAAAAACAGGAACCATGCGAGGACTAACGCAAGTGGTCCAAGCCGTTTCAAACCAGAAGCTTCTTCACGACATTCCCTTCGACGTCTGTCAAACGGAAATCGCGCCCCATGTAGTGATACGTCAGACGCGTATGATCAAAACCCAAGCGATTCAGAATGGTGGCTTGCAGATCATGCACATGAACTTTGTCTTCCACAATGTTGAAGCACAGGTCATCCGTTTTGCCCACCACTTGGCCGCCCTTAATGCCCCCGCCCGCCATCCACATGCTGTAGGCCACCGGATGGTGGTCGCGCCCCGCGTTGTCCGCTTCTTCCGGCTTGCGAATTTCAGACATCGGCGTGCGCCCGAATTCACCGCCCCAAACCACCAGTGTGGAATCCAGCATCCCGCGCTGCTTCAGGTCTTTAATCAGCGCTGCCGCTCCTTGGTCGGTGGCAACGCAATTCTTTTTCAGCGCGGTGCCGATATTCGTGTGGTTATCCCAACTGGCGTGCATCAGCATAACAAACCGCACCCCGCGTTCCACCATGCGTCTCGCCAGCAGGCAGTTGGTTCCGAACGCTTTGGTGCTCGCCTGATCTATGCCGTAAAGGTCGCGAGTGGCTTGTGTTTCTTTCGAAAGATCGGTCAAGTCCGGGCCGGCGCTTTGCATGCGGAAAGCCAGTTCGTAATTTGCAATGCGCGAAGCAATCTCTTCATCCCCGGTGGCCCGCAGGTGCTGTGTATTCAAGTCGCGCAGAATGTCAAGATTCGCCCGCTGTGTTTCCGCGGTCACGCCTTTCGGGTTCGAGAGATACAGAATCGGGTCGCTGCCGCTGCGGAACTGAGTGCCCGCGTAGGTGCTTGGCAGGAAGCCCGATGAAAAATTAGAGGCTCCGCCGCTGGTGCCCACGCCACTGCTAAGAACCACGAAGCCCGGCAGATTTTGAGATTCGCTGCCCAAGCCATAAACCACCCAGGCGCCCATTGTCGGGCGGCCCACTTGCGTCGTGCCGCTGAACAGCAGCAGTTGGCCGGGGTGGTGGTTGAATGCATCCGTGTGCATGCTGCGGATCAGGCAGATGTCATCCGCGCACGTGGCGATGTGCGGCAGAAAATCTGAAATTTCCATCCCGCATTGGCCGTGTCGGTTGAATTTCGCGCGGCTCGCCAGCACGCTCGCAGTCGGCTTAATGAAGGCGAGTTTCAGATCCTTCGTAATCGAATCCGGTAGAGGCTTGCCGTCCCATTTCTCCAGTTCCGGCTTCGGGTCAAACAGATCCAATTGGCTCGGGCCGCCTTCCATGAACAGAAAAATCACATTCTTCGCGGTTGCCGGAAGCGGAGGAAGTTTCGCCAGCAGAGAGTTTGCCGCCGCGCTTTGCGCCGCAGTCTGCGCCGCGTGGCCGTCGCGAGCCAGCAGGGTCGCGAGAGCCGTTGTCCCCAGCCCCCCGGCGCATTCGCGGAAGAAGTTTCTGCGCGATTGAATTTGTTCGAACTGTTCGGGAGTCATTATTATTCTCGGGTTATGAATTCGTCCAGGTTCAGCAAAATCCTGGCTAGATTCGGGAGATCAACCGCCTTCAGGCGCTCACGCTCGGCATCCGTCGGAGGCCGGTTCAACGCAAGCAGGAAAGCTTCGTCCACGGACGTAAAGCGCTTGGCGAAGTTCTCCGCTGCTTCGTAAAACACGGGGTCATTCAGCAGATTCAGCGCCTGCAGCGGCGTGTTGCTGGCCCGCCGCCGCGTGCACGTCAAATTGCTATCGGGCTCGTCGAAATTGACCAGGAACGGATAAGGCGTAGTCCGCTGGTAATGAATATACAGCCCCCTGCGGTATCGGTCCTTCCCTGTCGATTCCTTCCATTTCACGCTATTCGAGTACCCCAACTCCGCCACTCCCACCGGCTGCGGAGGCCGCACACTCTTGCCGCCCATTTCTAAATTCAGCAGGCCACTTACTTCCAGCGCTTCGTCGCGTATCGATTCAGCACTAAGCCTAAGCCTGGATTGTCTGGCCAGCAAAATGTTCCCTGGATCTTTCTGAATCAAATCGGGCCGCGTATTCGAACTGCGGCGATAGGCATCGGTCAGTACAATCGCGCGGATCAGTTGCTTCGTGCTCCAGCCTTTCGCCACGAATTCAGTCGCCAGATAATCCAGCAGTTCGGGATGGGAAGGCCTGTCTCCCTGCGTGCCGAAATCTTCCGACGTGGCTACAATCCCGCGGCCGAAAAGCTCCTGCCAGTATCGGTTCACCGCCACGCGCGCTGTCAGTGGATTGTCCGGCGCAACAATCCAGTTCGCCAGAGCCAGCCGGTTGGCCGGCCCCACCGCTTTCATCGGAGGTAGAAAGTGGGGAGAGTTCGAAATCACCGGCGCGCCAGTGCCTTTGTAATCCCCTCTCGAATGAATGAAAGATGCGGGCGCTGCGGGATCGTCTTCCATCACGGGCGCCTGCGCTATTTCAGGTAAAGATGCGTCCAGCGCGTCCAGCTTGGCCCTAACTTCTTTCAGACGCGCACTCACTTCTTTGTCTTTCGAGTAAATAGGACCCGTATGGCTCACAAAGAACTTAGTAAGTCGATAAGCATCGCGCGGCCTGCGGCTTCCTGACATCACTTTGTCCGCCCGGTCGAAACCCGCGCGATACTCGGTAACATTGAAATCCCAATCGGTGCGCTTGCCGGGGTCAGCCATCGCCGCCCGGATCTCGTTCTCCCACGTTTCCTGAAGCGCTGGTACTCCGTACTCGGCAAGCAGCGCCTCGCGCTTGGCCGCATAGGCTGGCAGTGCGGCTTGATACGGCGCGTTTTCCCCAGGCAGCGGAGCTTCAATCTCAGCCTCTTCGGCCGCGTTGAAAAAACTGTAAATCTGATAAAAATCGCGGTGGCTGATCGGGTCGTATTTATGATCGTGGCACTGGGCACAACGTACCGTCAGCCCGATGAATGTGGTGCTGACCGTACCGGTGCGGTCCACCAGTTGCTCGAATCTTGCTTCCCCGCGGTCCACTCCCGCTTCACGATTCGTCAGAGTGTTACGCAGAAAGCCCGTCGCAATTCTGGTATCGGCGGTGGCATTCGGAAGCTCGTCCCCAGCCAACTGTTGAATGGTGAACTGGTCATACGGCAGATCGCGGTTCAAGGCTTCGATCACCCACTGGCGGTAGCGCCATGCGTGGGGACGCACCAGATCTTTTTCGTAGCCGTCGCTATCTGCATAGTGGGCCAGATCCAGCCAGTTCCGCGCCCACTTTTCACCGTAATGCGGGCTGGCAAGCAGCCGGTCTACAGCGCGCTCGTAAGCCCCGGGTTGGAAGTCCCCCAGGTAAGCGGCAGTCTCTTCAGGCGAAGGAGGCAGGCCAGTCAGATCGAGCGAAAGCCGCCGCAGCAGCGTGCGCGGCTCAGCTTCCGGAGAAGGTGCAATGTGTTCTGCCTCCAGGCGCGCTAGCAGGAATCGGTCGATCGCGGTGCGGCCCGCATTAACAGGCACCGCCGGGCGCTTCACCGGCTCAAACGCCCAGTGCTTCGTGAAAGTCGCGCTCGCCGGCCAAGGCGCCCCCGCGTCGATCCAAACCTTCAAAGTGGCAACCTGATCGGCAGTAAGCGGCGCACCCACAGGCGGCATCACCGATTTTTCCTGGCCGGAAACTTTGCGAAGCAGCAGCCCGGAGGTCAGTACCCGGTCCGCAGCCGCGCGCGTATCCAGGCGCAGATTCGCCATGTGGGCGCGTTCACCATGGCACGATATGCAGCGCTGCGCCAGAATCGGCTGTATATCGCGCGCAAACTCGATATTCGCGGGTGGCGCAGCCGTCAAAAAAGGCGCCGCGCACAGCACTAGCTGGAATGCTTTCCGAATCAAAACAATTGCCCGCCTCTCTACGATTGTATCGAATCTAAGCCCAGCCATGGCCCAGGGACCTGCCCGTCCTCAGTCCAGCTTCACATCCTCGAATTTCTGCTCCACATACACCGGAAGGTAAATCTGAAACCTGCTGCCAAGTCCCAACGCACTAGTTACGTGCACTGCCCCTCTCTGCTGGCGCACAATCCCCAGAACAGCCGGCAATCCCAACCCGCACCCCAAAAACTTGCTTGTAAAAAACGGATTGAAAATCTTTCCCAGCGTCTCTTCGCCCACGCCGCTGCCCGCATCCGACTCCTCGCAACAGACAAACGCACCCGGTGCCACATCCTCAAGTCCCAAAGCCGCAATGTCGTCCTGCCCCAATTCCACCGAGCGCGTACTCACCCGCACCACCCCTGCGCGATCCTTCATCGCTTCCCCCTCACTGATCACCAGGTTCGCCACCGCCCGCTTCAGTTGCATGGCATCCCCTTCCACCTTCGGTACATCCGACGTGGAATCGAGTTCCAGCATCACGTTGCGCGGCAAACTGCTTCACAAACCGTCCTGGCGGTCTGCGCTTCTCCCAAAGGCTTTGCAAAGCCGGAGGCCAGTCACTGATCTAAGCAGTCCTACTGTGAATCGCTTCTGTGCTGCACATTTGCCTTTGCTTCGGTGCTGTCCGGCCGCCACACTCGTCCATGATTACCACCTGACAGGCTCGCTTCAACCGTCTGGTCGGTTCCAGCGCGCTAAATAGCCATGGCGGCTCTATCACCTCTTCGGGCTATTCCTTCTTGCAGAATCAGGGCCTGAATATCGGCTTAGCTCTTTCCAATACTTCGGATTACTCGCTGCTCCTAATTTTCAGTTTTTTAAGCCTGACAGGCTACTGGAAGATCGTTGATTTTATCGACCGGTCTTCTCACAACGGGTTCTAAATCGCGCCAGTGCCCTTAATTTTTTCCCCTTAGCTACAGGTGGCTCCGTTTTCGCCGCCAATACACAAGCGCGACTGATCCTCACACGGGATTCCCCCTCGGATTAACGTCGCCGGGAATTTCAACGGAGCTCCGCAACTCGCATTCACCGAAACTTCCTCCATCGCGGTCTTTTCTGCTCCACATGGTCTGACCCGTTTTTTCGAAGATGACTTTGCTACGAATCAACAGGAATCTTCCGCGGGCTTGGCAACCAGAATCAGTCTATATAACAGTGGCATCACCCCAGCCCAAGCATCAGCTCTCGGCGGTCCTTCGCTGCCGTCGCTTTCCGGCACACCGGAGCCTGCATCGCCGCTGTTATTCGGCACGGGCTTAGCCCGTTTCGTCTGCCTATCGCGCCGCCGTTTCCGCCGCGGCTAACTTAATTCCCGTCCGATACTTACTTCGCGATATCCGGGAGCGGATCGATCATCGCCGAAGGCTCCGAAGGGTGGGTCCCCAATTGATAATCCAAGCACTTCTTGACCACTTCCATCAGTTGCGCAGCAGAAAATGGCTTCCGAATCGTTGAGCAGAGTCGTTTCAGATCCTCAGGAGCGGCTTGGGCCACGCTATACCCGGTCATCAGAATGACGTTGGATTTTGGATTGTGCTCAAAAATGTGCCGCACCAGTGTCGGCCCGTCCATAAACGGCATCACGATATCGGAAAGGATGAGTGCGATTTCCGAATGCATTTCGTGATATACGCTCAAAGCCTGAACCCCGTTTTCACAACAAATCGGAACAAGATTATGTCGGCTCAGAATCTTCTCGCAAACAGATCGAACCATCGGTTCGTCTTCAACAACAAGTACTTTCCCACTATGACTTGGCATCGTCTGCATCTCCGTGCTTTCAGCAAGGAGGGTAGTCAGATACCCTGGGTTGAGGAAAGAAAAACGGATCCGGTTGTCCGAATCTCACTGCAATTAGACCACGTAAACGGCCCGCACCCGGATTCTCCACAATCGAGCATTATTTGGATTGACGCGGCCTCCTTTGCCCTGGTCGAGATAAACTGAAGTGTCATGCCCTCTAATCTTCTATCAATCTCTCGACCCCTCGTAGCCTGTTTCTTCTCAACTTTCTCCGTCGCCGCTTTATACTCGCAGGAAATTCCCGCTGATTACCAAAGCGTGATGACCACTCTTGATAAGAAGGGCGATTACAAAGCCAGTGTCCTCAAAATCAACATCCCCCGTAATGACCTCAAGGTAGTTGTTGACGGTATCCCCACTCCAACTCCGTTCGGTTTTGGAGGCTGGTTGGCAATGACCAAAGGCACTGGCGGTCAGGAGGTTATGATGGGCGATTTGGTGCTGCTCGAAGACGAAGTAAACCCCGTCATGTCCGCGTTGTTAAGTAATGGCCTCGAAGTAACTGCCCTTCATAACCACTTCTTCTGGGAATCGCCCCGTATCTTTTATATGCACGTCCATGGGCACGGCAAAGCACAGGACCTGGCCATGAAGGTAAAGCCCGCCGTGGACCTCATTGGAAGCGCCGCGCCCCAGCATCAGAGCACCCTCACCGGCACTCAATCGAACGTAGTCGCCGGGGTAATGGATACTGCGAAAATCGCCCAAATTGTGAAGCACCAAGGCGAGCAATCCGGCGCGGTGTACAAAATTACCGTGGGGAGGGATGATCTGGACCTCACAGAAATGGGCGCAAAAATCACCGCCCGCATGGGCCTGAATACCTGGGCAGCCTTCTACGGTAGCGATACCAATGCCGAAGTTGCAGGTGATGTCGCCATGTTAGCCAGTGAAATAACTCCGGTTCTGAAAGCGCTACGGGCCAACGGCCTCAACATAGTAGCCATTCATAATCACATGACCGCCGGACAACCAGCCATCTATTTCCTACATTACTGGGGCACCGGCAGCATTGAGAAACTCGCAACTGGCTTTCAAGCGGCGCTCAATGAGTTAGGCAGTGCAAAAACAACCAGCCGCGTCAACTCCCACTAAGCGATTTCGGCGTTGCTTACGCGCTCTTTTTCCGTAACTGCATGTTTCACCCTCTCCATCACCCAGTTCACCTTTTGAAGGAGAGTGGAAGAGCTATAAGGCTTTTGAATAAAACATGCAACACCCTGTTCCGTCAATTTGCGGAGCACTTGCGCCTCGTTATATCCGCTACAAACAATCACGGGAACTTCCGGACGAATCTCGCGCAGCAGCCTGAGCGCTTCTTGTCCGCTCATTACCGGCATCGTCATGTCCAGAATAACCAGCGCTATCTCGCCTGACCGCAACTGAAATAGTTCCACCGCTTCCCGCCCGTTGCACGCCAGCAGAACGCGAAAGCCCTGTCCTTCCAGACAGATGCGTCCAACTTTCCTAACAGTCTCCTCGTCATCCACTAACAAAACAGTCCCAGCGCCGCTGTCCGGCCTCGGTTTTGAAGAGCCATCCCCGCCTTTCACTGCAAGCGCCGGCAGGAAAATCTTGAACGTAGTGCCTTGTCCCAACGAGCTGTATACCCGAAGCGCCCCTTTGTGTCCCCGCACAATTCCCGAAACTGCCGCTAACCCTAAACCGCGGCCGGTAAACTTGGTTGTGAAAAATGGGTCGAATATCTTCGACTTCGTTTCTTCACTCATCCCCATTCCGGTATCTCGAACTTCTAAACACACATAACGTCCTACCGGAATTTCGTGATCGGATAAAACCTCGGATAGGAATGTCTCGTCCACATCGATCGCGCTGGTGGTAACAATCACGCGTCCCTGTGCTCCGCCCATCGCTTCCGCTCCGTTGATAACCAGGTTCATGATGAGCTGTTGTAGTTGCCCCCGGTCGGATTCTATGTCGGGAAGTTGCTCGGCAAGAACTAATGCCACCTCCACCTTCTTATCGATCATGGGCTGAATCAGCGGAAGTATCTCCCGTACTTGAGCCGATAAGTTAGTGGCGCGAATCACGAAGCGCCCCTTCCCGGAATATGCCAGCATCTGCTTAGTCAGATCGGCGGCGCGTTCCGCGGCTTTCATAATGTTTTCAGCGCATTCCCGGTCGTCCGCATCCGGAAGATTCTCAAGCAGACTGGCATTGCCCAAAATTCCTGTAAGAAGGTTGTTGAAGTCGTGCGCAATGCCGCCAGCCATCACGCCAAGGCTCTCCAGCTTCTGCGTTTGCAACAGTTCTTCCTGATGCCTCTTGCGTTCTTCCAGGTATTCGCGCACTTGGTATTGCCGCCGGCGCCCTCGAAGCGCAGACTGTACACCGTTCAGCAACGTTGCCAGCCGGACAGGGCGTTCCAGAATCGTAATGTTCCCTTCCGCTCCCAAAACCCGCAGCACGTTCATGCTTGTCTCACTGGCTAACGTTCCGTTTGTGGTGAGGAATAAGAAGGGAAAGTCTGACCAAGCGGGTTGCCCGGTTATGGCCCGCAGCAGCGGTTCAAGGGAAATTCCCACCAGCGCCTCCTCAGCCATCAGGCCCAGGTCCGCGCCACCCTCCACTCCCGCGGCTAACTGCCCAACATCTTGGCAGACTACGCAGGTAAGTCCTTCATTGCTCAACATCGCGCTGATTAACGCCGCATCGCGCCCCGTTGGGGCGAGCACTAATACGCTCTGGCCAACAAAATCACCGCGTGGCATCTTAGTCTGCTTCGCCGGAAATCAAAGTTTCGCGTTTGCCTTTGAAGACAGGAGTCCCAGTCAGCACTCCGTCAAAATCCGTCAAAGGTTCTCCCACCTTGATACCTTTGCTCGTAAGATGAAATTCCCTAATGCTGCGTTCATGTCCGCCGGTTCGCTTTTTGATTACCGCAATAGCCTGGCGTACTTCGCCGAACGCTTCGAAATAGCGCAGAAGGATCACCGAATCCGCCAGATAGGTAACATCCACGGGGGAATGCATCCCCGTTCCCACCAGCCCGTGCTGCGCAAGAACAAATAGCGTCAGAACCGACCGTTCATTCAGATACACAAGTAGCTCATGCATCTGAACCAGCAGAAAGCTTTCGCTGGGCATCGAATGCAAATACCCGTTCAGGCTGTCGATCACAATAACTTTGGTGTTCCGGTTCTCCACCTCATCCCGGACCTTATACGAAAATTCGCCCGGCGACATTTCTGCCGGGTCCACCTGTTCCACCACAATGTTGCCCAGACTGATCTGTTCGTTCAACGCCAGCCCCAGCCCTTCGGCGCGCTCCAGAAAATTGTCGCGGGTCTCTTCGAATACGTAACAGACAACGCGCTTTCCCGCCCTCGCCAGGTTGAGGGCATATTGCGTGATTAACGTGGATTTACCGCATCCGGCAGGGCCCATCACCAGCGTACTGGTCCCAAAAGGAATTCCACCTCCCAGCAAGAGATCCAGCTCCGGTACTCCGCTGGAGGCCTCTTCCCTCTGGCCGGTTTTTACGGCATTCACCTTCGCCTGCGACGCAACCAGCCGTGGATACACCACCAGTCCTCCCGGCCGGATGGAAAAATCGTGATGACCTTCCTGGAACTGCATTCCCCGCATCTTCGAAACCGTCAACCGTCGGCGCGCACCCCCATACTCGATCATCATCCGCTCCAGCAGCACTACGCCGTGCGAGATGCTCTGCAATTGCAGATCGGTCTCATCCGCCGTTCGGTCGTCAAGCAAAAAAACAGTGCAGTGGCAGCCGGAAAAGAACTGCTTCAACGCCAGAATTTGCCGCCGGTACCGTAGCGGGTCGCGCGCCAGAAGCCGCATTTCAGACAACGAATCGAACACCACGCGGGACGGATCTAACTTATCTACTTCTTCACAGATGCGCTTCGTGGTCTGGCTCAGCTCCACCTCAGAAGGGTGAAAAACGGTGTACTGTTCCTCGGTTTGCAATCGCTCCTCAAGGGAGGCCAATTCAAACAACCCGACGCCATCGAGTGACCAGCCGTGGCTTTCCGCAACAGTCCGCAATTCGCTTTCCGATTCAGAAAGCGTCACATAGAGGCATTTCTCGCCCAGCCTCTTTCCTTCCAGCAGAAACTGCAATGCCAGTGTCGTCTTGCCCGTCCCCGGGTGCCCTTCCACCAGAAAAAGATGATTCGCCGGCAACCCGCCATGCAGGATCTGATCCAGGCCTTGAATGCCCGTAGCAACTTTGCGCTCTCGATTTCCAGATTTCATTTCCGTCAAGGTTATTCTCTGCCCAGACTTATTATCATGGTCTACCAGTTAAGAATCCGGCAATCAGGTTCGGTATTCTTCCTCCGTAACCTGTTCCATCCAGTCCACAACCTTGCCGTCTAGCTTCTCCTGAATCGCGATGTGCGTCATTGCCGTCTTGGGCGTCGCACCATGCCAGTGCTTCTCCCCTGGCGGGAACCACACCACATCGCCCGGCCGGATCTCCTCAATCGGTCCGCCTTTGCGCTGAGCCCACCCGCACCCTGCCGTGACAATCAGAGTCTGGCCCAGCGGATGCGTATGCCACGCTGTCCGCGAACCCGGCTCAAACGTCACACTCGCGCCCTGAACAAACGCCGGCTCAGGCGCCTGAAAGAGGGAATCGATCCTTACCGTGCCAGTGAACCACTCCTGCGGCCCTTTGACGGAGGCCTGCGAGCCAACTCTCTTGATGTCCATCTAAGTATTGTGCTCACGAACCGCCTCACTGCCGGCCGCCGCTTACCGAATCGAGAGCCAGGTAGCGCCCGCGATGCTGTTCACTCTCAGCCCTGGCCTCCACGTCGATTCGCATGAACTGGCTTGCACTTCCCCCCACGGCTTTCGGCCACACCGGCAAATTCGCGCCATTGGGATTCCCTGTCTTAATAAAGTTCGCGAAGTATTCTTCCATCAGCGCCGACACCTTGTAATCCTCAGGCGTCCACGCATAAACTTTGTTGGTCCCTAGATTCCCCAACGCATACTCGATCTCAGCGGAATGCACAGCGCCTTTCGGCACGGGCCGCGCTGCCGCTGTCGCTGGCAAAGGATGCCCATCGGTTCTCACCACGCCACCCGCAAGCCCTGCCGTTGCATTCCCCATCTGGGGAGTCATAGCCGGTCTCGGGCGCGCGTAGTAATAGCGATACACAGGTTTCCCGCCCGTCTTAGCCGCTAAATCGATCCACTTCCAAGTACCGTAAGCGATAAAGCGGTCGCTCGCCAGATCCGTCGCCGCCTGGCTCGCCTCCTCATCGGTGCTCGCCGCGTATTCTTTTAACACCTCCGCGCCATGCTCCCCATATAAACGATTCACCGCCGCCGCGAAATTGTCTTTGTTGCCCGCCGTGCCGGCCGTGTCCCGCCCCAACACCGCACGCCCATTCTGTTCTTCCGAATTCCATCCGGCCAGCAACGGCACATGCGCCTGCCTGCCCGCCGCAAAAGTTGCCAGTGGCGGTTCCACAAAAAAGTAGCCATCAAGCGCGATCCCGAATCGTGGTGTTCCCGGCTTTGCCGCCGCGTCAAAAATCTGCGCCGTCGTCATACCCCGCAACTCCACCGCGCTCGAAGCCCCCACCGCGGTCGCGAACTTCACCCCGTCCGCTTCCGCCTTCGCCAGAGGAACCGGCGCCAGCGTCGCAAGAATCGATCCGCTCTCCCCAATCGCCCCCGCAATCAGATCTTTCGACAACGGCGACGCCATCTGCGCGCTCACCGCAATGCTGCCCGCCGATTCCCCCGCAATCGTCACCCGCGCCGCATCGCCCCCAAACGCGGCAATATTCTTCTTCACCCAAACCAGTGCGGCATTCTGATCCAGCAGCGCATAATTCCCCGAAGCGTGGTGCGGCGAGCTCTTCGTCAAATCCGGGTGCGCCAGGAATCCAAACACGCCCAGCCGGTAATTCACGGTCACCGCAACAATGCCTTTGCCGGCCATGCTCTCACCGTCATAGCGCGGCTCCGATCCATCGCCCGCCAGAAAGCCGCCGCCAAAGAAGTACACCATCACCGGAAGCTTTTCCCCGACCGATTTCGTCGGCGTCCACACGTTCAAATACAGGCAATCCTCGCTCATGCCGTTCGATCGGAACCCCATATCGCCAAACAGCGCCTGCTGCATACAGCGCGGACCGAACTGAGTCGCCTGCCGCACCCCCGTCCAGTTCTTCACCGCTTGCGGCGGAGCCCAGCGCAACTCGCCAACCGGCGGCTCCGCAAAAGGAATCCCCTTAAACTCACGAACTCCTGAAGCCTGAGGTCCCCTGCCCTCCAGTGCGCCATTCGCAATCTTCACGCGGTCAGCGGCCTGTAGCGTGAGTGACAGCGCAAGCGGAATCAGAACGAACTGAGCAATTTTTATAATCATGATAGATTTCGCCTGCAACTATATCAGGCACTAGCAGAGAATAGGATCGATCCATGAAAGAAGAATCCGCCTCAGCACTCATCGATGAAAAGATTAGGACACTGGCAGACTGACGCGGAAAAACACTAGCGAAAGTGCGCGAACTGATCCACCAAGCTGACCCGAGATCGAAGAAGAGTGGAAGTGGCGGGGGGTTCCCGTCTGGTCCCACGCCGGCATCGTCTGCACAGGAGAAACGTACAAGAGCGTAGTCAAGCTGACCTTCGCCAAGGGAGCCGCATTTAAAGACCCATCAAGTCTCTTCAACTCCAGCCTGGAGGGCACATCGACATCCCCGAGTCCGCCAAGATCAATGAAGCGGCCCTGAAAGATCTAATCCGCGCCGCAGTCGCCCACAACGCGAACAGGTAATAATGTTGCAATAATCAAGGCAGTTGCCCATTAGACCCGAGTTGCGAAAGTACTACGGTCCCGAGTGGCGCAGGTATCGTGAAACGTTACTGGCGCTAGCCGGCCACCGCTGCGTACAATGCGGCACCGCGCACACGCACTTAAACGCGGCCCACATCCACCACGACCCCCGCAACGGCCAACTAATAGCCATCCTCTGTCCCGCGTGCCACTCCCGCCACGATACGCCGCAGCGCCTCGCGATGACCCGCCGCACCCGCGCCCGCCGAGCCGGCCAGCTCTGGCTCTCCCCCGAAATCGAGTACGCCCCCTACGCCTCCTGGATGATCCCCAAGCGCGTCCTCCAAGCCCGACAACCCTCCCTCTTCAGCTAACCGATCAGCGACGGCTCAACGCGGTTTTCTAAGCAGCATGGCAAAAAGATAATTGCCAGCCATCGGGTCCGCACGGATCGACTGCCAATCCTGAAAAGCCGTTTGCGCGGTTTTCAGGGTCGCCTGCACTTCTGTTACGATCCACTGTTCATGATTGTCGTAGTCGGCGGTATGTAGTAGTTCTTCCTGCAAATCTACGAAAGCACTCGCGACACTCCGAACCGCCGGGGGCACGTGTCGGGAAGTGCCAACCCAATCCTGCCAGGTCGTCCCCCGAAACTGCAGCGAAATTGTTTTCATTGGCCCGTGGTCGAACGCGCGTTCCCGTCCGCGCCGTGCCGCATCGTACAGCAGCAGATGAAACAGAGCATAGTAGGCAGTCGAAACGGCGCGCCCCAGGCTTCGTACGTAGCCAGATGATTTGCCTGTTGCCGCAGATCCTGAGCTATTCTCACGCTGCATCTTTTAATCTGGCCTGTTCACTCTGGCTGCGGAAGCGGAAATACGGGATGTGGTCTAGTGATGCCAGCCCAAGTTCCTCGAACAACTTCGTACCGATCCGGCCGGTTACATCGGCGAGTCGGTCCCCGCGGCTCGCATCGTCAGCCAGCAGCACTCGGATATAAATGGCCGGGTGTTCCGACCAATCCGGAGCCACATTAGAACGAATCCGAACTACATCAGGAGCAAGCTCCGTCGCGATCTCATCAATCCGTTGTTGCGAAGGCAGAGTAGCGATCATATGCGCACTTGCCAACCAGACTACCTCGTCCATTGGCCGCATACCCCAAGAACAAGGTTGTTAACGAAGGACGCGTCTCGCCTATCCTGTATACATGCCGGAGTTGGTATTTGAAGTGGTCCAGGAAGCCGACGGAGGATATTGCGCGGAGTGCCTGACGGAGAACATCTTCACCGAAGGCAGCACATGGGATGAATTGCGGAAGAACGCGCTGGAAGCCACCGCAGCGTACTTCTTTGACCAGCCCCGTCCGGACCGGATTCGTCTGCACCTGATCCGTGATGAAGTATTGTCGGTGGCATGAAGATCCCCCGCGACGTTTCGGGGGAACGCTTCGCAGATGGTGAACTAAAAGACAAGAACAGACTCGCGCTCCGCTCGTTCCAGCACCTCTGGCCGAAGCATCTTCCTGTCGGAGAGATCGGCCTGGACGCCGAGGATATCCGAGAGGCGGTTCTCCAGATTCACCCTCCCAATCAGCGTCTGTTTCCTGGTTCCTTCGAAATCAGCGATCACGTCGACATCCGACAAATCGCGAACAGCCGTCCCGCGGGCATACGAACCGTGCAAAATCAGATGTTCAATTCCAGCCGCCTTCAGTTCGAGCTCATATTCGCGCAGCTTGGCGATAATGGTGGGCTTCTCCATGCTGAAATCCTTCCACTCATTCTCTCCCATGCGGCAACCAGGCAATCCAGTCGATGCTTAACCTTGTTGACCGGGGCGCTTCTGGTGTTGCGATCTCAGCGTTACCCTCGATCTATCCCGCACCTCACTCGATCACACTAGTTCCAAGCGCGACCCCGCGTTCCATGCGGCAAAGCAATGTTTGCCGCATGTGAGTTTTCTGGCCTCAGCATTTTCGTGAGAACGCGACGAGTTCCGTATTTAAGGGTTCTGGGTTAGTCGGTCGATGTGAGGAAAGTGGCCGCATGATAATTCACAACTCGGTTGAAAGTCCTGCCTTTTGATCGTCAATAGCTTGCCGGAACATCCGATCGAGTGCTCCACCTTTCGCATCGTTTTCAATTTGCGTTGTCCCAGGCCGTTGCTTCATACTCCGCGAACCATTCGCGGAATTCCCTCAATTCACCGGCATCCAACGCTGCGATTTGCTGCTCGAATTTCTCGGGTCTGATCGTTGCGATTTTTTAAGATACACCGACGAGCCCTGGAGCGGAAGTGGCGTTTAGCCTCTTAATTCTCTCGCTCCGCAAGTCCTCCGCCAATAGACACCGAACTCTCTCAAAGAGAAATTTCTGAAATCGCATACAAGGCAACTTGGCGGGATCTATCCGCTTGAATCAGTAAACGCACGTCGCCGAAGGCAGTAATCAGCAAGCGCAGAATACTTGAACTTCGCTTGATTGCTTAGAGAAGTATAGGAATTCCACACGAGGAAAGATAGTCGAAAACGCCGTCATAAAAATACGGAGGGCGCGTCGGATCTAAGGGATTGCCATTTGAAACGAAAATAATCATGCCCTGCCTAGCTCGTGTTAGTAAAACGCGATAGGCATTCCTCAGGTAAAGGCGTCTGGACTCGTCTTTAACGGACTGCCACTTTGTACCTTTGAACGACTGGTGAACCCACCGGGAACGATCGTGATACAAGTCGCCGTCCCAGCAAACTCCGACCCAATCCAGTTCGAGGCCTTGAACCGCAAATTCGCTTGCCACATCCTCTAAATAGTAAGATGATCGAACGTCTGCACAGTCGTTGAGAAACCAGTTTGTCGGCTCGATGTCCGCTTTGATGTGTATGCCTTCGGGCCGGAGCCGTTGAGCGCCAGAAGATGCGACTAATCCAAAGCGCTCCGTTCCCCGTGCTCGGTGACGAAGCCAATCGCGTGCTGCGCCAAGATCCCGAGTTAAATATATTGGGTACCGCTCTTTTATATCTTCGTAGGCAGCACGAGCCGCTTCTGACTCGTTGTCGATTATGTGACCGATCAGCTTTGAAAGTGTCTCCGCGCGAAAGGAACGAATGGAGACATCGAGGTGAAGCTGCTTGTCTGAACGAACACGCGGCAAGGCCAAGAACTCCTTCACGTCGAATCGGGAGCCATACTCGGGGAGCGATATGAGTGAGGAAACGTGGATTTCCCAGTCGGGAAATCGCGTCTCAAGGGCAATGATCCATTCCGATATGCCGGCTTCCCCGGTATTGATCTCTTGACCGCCGCCAATCAGACACACCACAGTACACCAGTCGGGATGGCGACCCATAACACTAATGAGGAACTCCGGCTCTGACATATCAAAGTCCGGGTGACCTCGTTTGCGTTGCATAAAGGAGGCCGTCTGCTCCCGATTCCAGGCGCGTTGAGCTTCGTCAAAGACGACTACTTTCTCGATAGGAACATTGTCATTGCCGACGTACTCGTCTCGGAAGTGATGGATGTTCTGGATAAAGCCGCGTACCTCGCGCTCCGCTGTTTTCTTCGAAACGCCTTCGCGCTGTACTTTGTCGCGAGCAAGTGCCTCCCTGAGCACGTCAACTAGAGGACCGTTTCCAGAGAGAAAGACGGCATGTTCATCCAAATGTTCGTCGGAGCGTTTTGTTGCGATATTCAGCCCAGCTAAGGTTTTACCCGACCCAGGCACCCCCGTGACGAAGCAAATAGCCTTCGCGCTTTTCTGGCGAGCTTGATCAATAACCATGCCCACACGGGCACTCAGTTGGTCCAGGTTCTTCGCACTAGCATCCGATCGCGAAATGTCGTCAACACTGTGAGTTCGGTAAAGCGTTTGTGCCGCTTCAATAATACTTGGCGTCGGCTTATAGCCCTTGGCCATCCATTCGTCGATATCGAGGGTTGGATAAGCTCGCAAACCGCAAATATGACGGATCAAATTACCTAATCCAGCCGCGTTTGTCCCCACAGGCGAGGCTACAAGGTCTTCCGCAAACTGGACATCCGAAATCAGCTGATATTCAGCTTCAGTCGAGACCAACACTGGAACAATCGGAACGGCATGGCTGCCTTCGTGAAAATTCTTTAGATCGAGAGCGTAATCTTCGACTTGGTCGAAAGCGCTCGCTGCGTGCGCGCTCGCTCCTATCTTGAACTCGATGACGAAAACTATGTTCTCAACCACCACCACCGCGTCCGCGCGTTTACCCATCCTTGGAATGTAAAACTCTAAAAAGACCCTTCCGTTCGGCGGATGGGATAGAGCACTCTTTAGAATCGAGATCTGTCGAAGCCAAGCTGAGCGCTGTTGCTGCTCTAGGTCGTGATGGTGCCCTGAGGCGAGGACACCAAGAATGTGCTCGCGATCATCACCAAGAAACAGACATACAGGCTCGTTGTAATAAGCCCTAATCGGCATTAAAGTCCATCACTTTAGCTCATCCCCAAACTCCCTACGCTGCCGTTTCCCCATAATCATCCCGTTCACTGTCATAACCGGTCCAATCGCCACATACACCAGCCCCGCCCAAGCCGGCTGCCCACCCACCGCCAGCCCCACGGACGCCACAGCAATCCCCATCTGAAGCGCCTGCTGCCGCATACTCCCCTTAGTAATAAACTCCTCCAGCGGCGTCAATTCCAATTCCTCCCGCAGCCGCCACGCCCGCCAGTGCAGCAAAAACAGCACCAGAAACACCGCCAGATACCCCAGCCCGTAAACCTCCATCAGCGTACTCTGCTGCCCGTTCGGCACCATCGGAACCGTCGCGCCATTCGGCAGGTGCACCATCCCTGCGCCCCCGGTCCACGCACTAAACAGCCACGTAAACAGAAACTTCAGCGGATACGTAAAGAACAGAACCACGAACAGCAGTGCCGCATTCAGCCACAGCGAAGGCCCGTCCTGCAATCCGTATTGCCGGAACCACCGGTATTGCTCCAGCCAGATAATAAATAGGATGGAAAACGCCGCCGCAAACGGCAAAAATCCATGCATCCCCGCCATTAACTCGTCAAACGTCTTCGGCACTTCTAATGACACCACCAGCAGCGTCACCGCAAACGCGAACACGGAGTCGCTAAATCCCTCAATGCGCGAAATCTCGCTCGCATTGCGCCAGCGAAAGCCTTTATGCTTTCCAAACTCATGCCGGCTCAGGTATTCACGCATTTCGCATCTTTTCTTTCACCTGCCTCCTCAACAACTTACCGCTTTTCCGCGCCGCCAGCCGCCCTTTCGTGTGCTCTGTTGAAACCGAAGGAGCCACAAAAATGGCCACGGCAGCACAATACATCACCAACAAGGAAAACGCGCAACATTCCACCGGCCCACGCACCGAGGAAGGTAAAAAGAAATCCTCACTCAACGCCATTCGCCATGGGCTCACCGGTCAAACCGTCGTCCTCCCCAATGAGGATCCCGGCCGCTACGTCAAATTTCGCGAAGCGCTCTATAAGCAGCTCGCGCCGCTCGGCACCGTGGAACTCATGCTCGCGCAAACCATTTGCGATACGCAATGGCGTCTGGAGCGCGCCGGCGCCCGCGAAGCCAACATCCTCGCCATGTCCCATCTTGAGCCCCTTCCCGATCACATCATCGAGCTCGATATTCCCGAAGTCCGCACCGCCATGATCGAAGTCATTTCCTCGGAACGCCATGAACCCGCTCTCCGCAATCTCCACCTTCTCGAAGTGCGCCTCAACCGCAACCTCTATCGCGCCATGGATAAGCTCGAAGCCCTTCAGGACCGCCGCAAACAAGCCGAGCAGGAAGCAATGGAGGAAGCCGTCACCGCCTACATGTTTCACAAACAAAACCGCTTAACTTTCAATCCCTCCGAATTCGGGTTCGTTTTTACGTCTGCTGAAATCGCGCGCGCCGCCACCCGCCATCAATGGCAAAAACAACCGAAAAGAGGAGGCAAAAACTGAAGAAAATTAATAAACGATGCCGATTTCCTGAAATTCCCGCTCCAATTGTTCCCTTCCGTGAAACACCAACGCCTGCATTCCCACTGCCTGCGCTCCCTTCACGTTTTCCTCCAGGTCGTCGATAAACAGGCACTCCGAAGCCTCACATCCGGCCAACCTCGCGGCATGCAGATAAATCTCCGCATCCGGCTTCATCACCCGCACTTTGTAGGAGAGAACATGATGATCGAAATGGCGCAGCAGCGGATATCTCTCCGCCAACCCGTCAAAATGCAGCGCATTGGTATTCGAAAGCAGCAGCACCTTGTAGTGGCGCTTCAGCCGCACCACCAGGTCCTCCGGAATCAAAGTCTCCTCCAGAAAAATCAGGTTCCAGATCCGCCTGAACTCCTCCACACTCATTTCAATCTCCAAAGCCGCCGCAATCCCCGCCACAAACGGCTCCGGCTCAATCAGTCCGGTCTCGAATTGCGGCACCAGCCCGGTCGCGTGAATCCGTTCCCGAATCAGCGCCGTATCCATCCTGGAAAGCCGCGAAAGTTCCGCGTACCCAAGGTCAAAATCAAACGGGATAATCACGCGTCCCAAATCGAAAATAATGGTCTTAATCATGTATGGTTTCATTCATGTAATGATTCGGCTGTATGCAACAGATGCCGTAAAGTTGTGTTCATTTGTCACAGACTCTGATTGGGGGGTCTTCCTTCGTTGAAACGCATCCATCTCTTCCTTACCGTAACCGTAGTCTGCCTATCTTCCTATCATGCTCGCGCCGCGGAACCGGAATCTATTTCTGGTTCCAATTGCTCCTTCACCGCCAAGCCCGATGATTTCGCCGCCCGCGAACTCCGCGTCCACCGTGATCTCGTCACTCGTGTCAAACAGCTTGATTTCATTGGCCGCCGCGCGAATGATGTGACAATCGCTACCAGCCTCGCCGCCCCCGCCACCCTCAAGCAGCGCAACTTCATTGATCAAATTATCTTCACCCGCATGGCCGCCGCCAAAGTGCCCTCCGCCGCCCTCTCCACCGATGAAGAGTTCCTCCGCCGCGTCACGCTTGATCTCACCGGCCGCATCCCGTCCTCTTCCGATATACGCGCTTTCGTCGCCGATACCTCCACCGCCAAACGCGACATCGTAATCGAACAGCTCCTCAATTCCGCCGAATATGTCGATAAGTGGACCATGTGGATGGGTGACCTTCTCGGCAATGTCGGCGGCGCCTCCAACGTCCAGCCCGGCAATGGTGGCCGCGATTCTCTCTATAACTACATGCGCGACGCCATCGGCACCAATCGCAGCTTCCGCGATGTCGCCTATGAAATGGTCTCCGCGATTGGCGATACCAGTGACCCTGTCAACGGTGGTCCGGCCAATTACATTTATCACCAGCAGACCCCCATGGGCCCCGTGCAGGATTCTTACGATACCTCCCTCTCGAAATCCGCCAGCGCCTTCCTCGGCATCACCTATTACGATTGCCTGCTCTGCCACAACGGCCGCGGCCATCTCGATAACATCAGCCTCTGGGGCAGCACCGTCACCCGTACCGACGCCCAGAAAATGGCGGCCTTCTTCTCCCGCCTGAACTTCAACATGCCGCGCACTAATAGCGATAAGTACAGCGGCCAGTACGATAGCTGGCGCGTCCTTGATCGCCCCACCGGCGGCTACGATCTCAATACCAGCTACGGCAACCGTCCCAGCCGCGCCGCCATCGGCACCGTCAAGACCCTCACCCCCATGTACCGCGATGGCAGGGAACCCCCCGCCGGGTCCGGCTACCGCGATGTCTTCGGCAAGATGATGACTGCCGACCCCATGTTCGCCCGCAACTTCGCCAACCGCCTGTTCAAGGCGTTCTTCAACCTTGGCCTGGTCGATCCCGTCGATAACATGGATCCCGCCCGTCTCGATCCCACCAAGCCGCCGCCCGCCCCCTGGGAGCTGCAAGCCGCCAACCCTGAACTGCTCGAACGCCTCGCCCTCGAAGCCACCCGCGTCGATTTCCAGTTCAAAGATTTCATGCGCCTCCTCGTGCAGTCCACCGCCTACCAGCTCAGTTCCCGCTATGACGGCGAATGGAATATCACCGCCGTTCCCCTTTTCGCCCGCCATTACCCGCGCCGCCTCGATGCGGAAGAGGTTCACGACGCCATCGTAAAAGCCACCGGAGTTTTCACCAATTACAACGTGAACGGAGCCGCCGCGCCCCCCATCCA
>Ga0123338_10001563_pt1 | contig 22196 bp, 23 predicted proteins | sample grotaG_FD_89793 | JGI IMG/M metagenome (GOLD analysis project Ga0123338, IMG submission 89793) | Glacier valley bacterial and archeal communities from Borup Fiord, Nunavut, Canada, to study Microbial Dark Matter (Phase II) -... | ecosystem: Environmental > Aquatic > Freshwater > Ice > Glacier ...
CCCGCGTCATCCCGCGCGGCGCGCACACGTGGAGCCAGTTCATGCGCCCCGAAGAACTCACCGACACGCTCGGCCGCGCAGGCCTGCGCGTCACTGATATCCACGGGATAACCCTCGGCCCCGATCTCAGCTTTCGCCTCGGCAAGGACATTTCGGTCAATTACATCGGCGCAGCCACCCACGCATGATCGACAAGCCCTTGCCCCCCTTCGAAGGCTTCGGCCCCACCGCGATCGACTGGTTCCACCGCCTCGATGCAGACAACAGCAAACCCTTCTTCCTCGCGACCAAGCCCGAATGGGAAGACGCGATCCGCGCCCCCATGGAGCAGCTCATCGCCGAAGCCGCCGGGCAGTTCCACGGCACCGTCAAACTCTTCCGCCCTTACCGCGACGTGCGCTTCTCGCCGGACAAGCGACCGATCAAAACCAGCGCCTCGGGCTATGTCACCCGCGCCGGGACGATGGGGTTCCTTTACTGCGAACTCTCGAAGGACGGCCTCTACGCGGGCACCGGCCTCTACGATCCCGCCAAAGACCAGCTCACCCGCCTGCGTGAAGCGATCGACGACGATCGCCGCGGCGGCGAACTCGTGCGGATCGTCGCCGCGCTGGAGAAGACTCGCGTCGAAGTCACCGGCGATGCGCTTGCCACCGCACCCAAGGGCTATCCGCGCGATCACCCGCGTATCGCGCTGCTGCGCATGAAATACATGGTCGCAGGCGCGCGCCTCGCGCCCGGCCCGGCGCTCCTCGATCGCCGCGCGCTCGATCACGCGCTCGGCGTCTGGCGCAAGGCCGAGCCGCTCGTCGCGTGGCTCGATGCTCATGTGGGGCCGAGCGAAATCGCCGTCGAGGAACGCTTCGCGCAGCGCTGACCAAGTATTGACCTGATCCGCATTCGGGACGACCAATCGCCTCGACCTGCGACAGGGGATCCGCGATGGACGCGCACTGGGACTGGACGACATTCGCCTTCATCGTGGTTGGCATTCTCGCCAGCGTTCTCGTGCCCATATTCTGGCAGGCGGCCCGCGCCTCGTTGCCCGCAAGGGGGTTCAGCGGCTTCGGCGCGTTGCTCTGGACGGCGGTGCGTCCCTATCTGCTGCTGGGTCTCGCCTCGATCGCCACCGCGCCTGTCATTTACGCGTTCGGCGGGGCCACGCTGGACGGCCACTGGCAGCTCGCGCTGCTCGCGGGGTATGCGTGGGACTCCACCCTGCAAAAGATCGTCGGCAAACCGGCCTGAAGACGTGGGCAGCATGGCCCCGCCTTGATATAACGCCTGCCCATCAGACGCGCACAAACTCTTGCTGACCAAGTACGCTCTCGTTGCAGGGTGCCGTGTTTTCCGGCCCGACGCTACGGAACCGCCTTGGGCGGTGACGCATAGCTATTCGGTGCAAAAGACATTATTTAACTTCGTCGATACCTTGCAGGAGCGTTTCTGTAAAGCGTGTATATGATAAAGGGGCGAGTGCCATTTACTAGAAAATATTTCCGTTTTTGGTTTTTGCGTCTTTGGCGAGCGTATCTGCACAAGCTGGTAGCGTGACGTCTTTCATTGTTGATCCGTGGCGGCCGGTCGTGGCAAATGGCTTTGAGCTGGTTACGAATGGGGTGCCGGTCGTCGGACAGCCGGTAATCGCCGCAGATGGCAGCAGGGTTACCGCTGCACTGGCCAACAACAATGATTCCAGCCACCCCAGCTTCTTCCTCCAAAACTACTCCTTCGTCGTTCGCGAAAAATTGCCACGCGGCGTGGTTAGTTTCGACATATCGGTTGAGAACACCGGCAGCACGTCGCTCAACTTTTTCGGCGACAATCTGCCGACGTTGGTGCTCGCCGTGGGCCAGAGTTTTTCACAAAACCAATCGTTTCATTATACCGGGGGGGTATTTCGGCTACTTCGGAATTAACACCGACGACGGGAATGGCACCGCCAAGGTCCTGGTAACACTTTCCAATCTCGTCGCGCCCGTCCCTGCGCCCGCAGCAATGGCGCTGTTCGGCCTCGGCGCGCTCGGCCTCGCCGCGTTGCGACGCACACGGCAGGGCTGAAGCGACCGACTCCTCACGAGTGCAGATCGACTTTTTCCGGCGCCCTGCGGCGCGCTTGCTTACAGGAAGCGCGCCACCACCTCGCGGTAGCTCCGGCTCACCTTGATCTGCGCGCCGCTGCCCAGCACCAGAAAACATTCGCCGTTGGTGTGCGGCTTCACTTGCCGCACCAGCTCCAGATTGACGATCGTGCTCCGGTGGACGCGCTGGAACTTGCGCGGATCGAGCCGTCGCTCCAGATCCTTCATCGTTTCGCGCAGGATCAGCGTGTTGTCGCCTGTGTAGATGCACATGTAATCGCCCGCCGCGTCGATCCGCTCGATCGTGTCCACGTCCACGCGGAAAATCTGGCCGCGATCCTTGATGTTGAGCAGCTTCTCGAACCGCCCCGCCGATGCGACTACCGGCGGCGGTGCGCCCAGCTCGGCGTGGGCTTCGGGTGCCACCTCGGCAAGCAACTCTTTCAGCCGTGCGCTCTCCTCCGCGCTGCGCCGGTCATTCAGCCGCTGGTGGACGCGCTCCATCGTCGCCTTCAGCCGTTCCTCCTCCACAGGCTTCATCAGATAGTCGACCGCCTGCGCCTCGAAGGCCTTCACCGCGAACTCGTTGTAGGCGGTCACCATCACGAACAAGGGCGGCTCCAGATCTACCACGGCGGCGATCACCGAGAACCCGTCGAAACCCGGCATCTGAATGTCCAGAAACACCAGATCGGGCTTTTGCGTCTTGATCGCGCGGATCGCCTCGCGCCCGTTTGCGCAGCGCTCCACGATGTCCACCTCGGGCCATGCCGCAAGGCGCATCTCCAGCCCCTGGATGGCGAGGCTTTCGTCATCGACCAGGATCGTGCGGATCGTCATTGCGCTGCCTCTCGCGTGGCGACACTCGCCGGTTGGAACGGAATGTCGATGATAACCACCAGACCGCGCGGAAGGTTCGCCTTGAGCTCCAGCTTTTGATCGGCACCGTAGGTTTGCGCCAGCCGCTCGCGGATATTGGCCAGCCCCACCCCCTCTCCGCGCGCGGCGGAGGGGGCACCCAGCCCCGGCCCCGTGTCCGCGATCGTAATCGTCACGCGCCCCTCCCGCTGGCGCGCGCTCACCAGGATCTCCGCCCCCTCCTCCAGCGGCGTCACGGCATATTTGACTGCGTTTTCCACAAGCGGCTGCAACAACAGCGAGGGCACCAGCGCCACGTGCGCGGGCGGCTCGACATGGAAACTCACGCGCAGCCGGTCGTCGAAGCGCATCTTCTCAATATCCAGATACAGCTTCAACGCCTCGATCTCCTGCGCGACCGGAACCATCTGCTTGGCTTCCCCCAAGCTGTAGCGCAGGAAAGAGGACAGGCGGCTCAGCATCGCGTTCGCGCGCTCGGTCTGCTTGAGCAGCACCAGCGTGGAAATGGAGTTGAGCGTGTTGAAGAGAAAATGCGGGTTGAGCTGGTAGCGCAGCATTGTGAGTTGCGCTTCGTTCGCCACCGCCGTCACCCGGTCCATCGCGTGCGCCTGCGCGCTCAGCATCAGATAATAGTTCACGCCATAGTACAACCCCGTCCACGCGCCGAGCACGGACAGATCAAGCAGAATGCTGCCGAAAAACTCCCACCCCACCGGCTGCCAGCTTGGCCGGTAGAAGGTCGCGGTCGCCCATACCTCAAGAACCGAAAACAGCGCGGCGGCCGAGACGATGATCAGCAGCGTCAGCGTCCACACGAACACCACGCGCATTTCGATCACGCGCCGGTAGGCCGCCGCCATCAGCAGGGTGAGCGAAAAGCCCGTGACGGTGATGATCGCGGTGGGCAGCACGAAGCCCACGCCCATGTTGTTCGCCAGCCCGCCCAGCGCGCGAAGGATGAAATAGCCGCTCCATCCCCCGATCTGGAGCAGCCAGAACGCGCGGTCCTTGTCCGCGAAGAACCCCTCGCGGCCGATCGCCCGCAGGCTTACGGGTTTGCGCGCGCGCGGACGGTCACGGGTCATCTTGGCAAGATAGGACCGCGCGGGCGCGTGCGACAACCGCGCGCTCAGTCTTCGGGCGCGATCGTGACGGCAAGCCCGTCCATCGCCGCCGAGAACGCGATCTGGCACGACAGGCGCGAGGCGGCGGTCCGGTGATCCGAACTGCCCAGCAGATCGTCCTCGTCCAGCCCCGGCGTGCCAGTCTTAGTGGCCCAGTCCGCGCCCACATACACGTGGCATGTCGCGCACGAACAGCAGCCGCCGCACAGCGCAAGCAACTCGTCGATGCCCGCATCGCGGATATTCTCCATCACCGAGAGGCCCACCGTCGCGGGAAGCGCGCGCGACTGGCCGTCGCGGGTGGTAACGTGAAGCGTGGGCATGGGCGGCAAGGCTTTCCGTTTTGTGCGCTGATCCGCACGGCTATGGACGACCCCGCCCGCGCCGCGCAAGAAGGCGCGCCGATGAGCCTCACCGCCGAACAATTGCGCGCCGGGATCAATGCCGTCGCCGCGCGCGAGCCCCGCGTCGCGGCGGCACTCGCCCGTGTGGGCTACCCCGAACCGCGCGCGCGCGGACGCGGCTACGCCACGCTGCTACGCACCATCCTGGGCCAGCAGGTCAGCTTCCTCGCGGCGGACGCGATGTGGCGCAAGTTCGAGGCGGCGACGGGCGATCCCGCCGATCCGCTCGCGCTGCTCGCATTGGACGATGCGGCGCTGCGCGCCTGCGGCTTCTCGCGCCAGAAAGCCGCCTACGGGCGCGGGCTGGCCGAAGCGGTCGCGCAAGGCACGCTCGATTTCGATGCGCTACCCGCCGACGACGATGCGGCGGTCGAGGTGCTGGTTGCCTTGAAAGGCATCGGCCGCTGGTCGGCCGAAATCTATCTTCTCTTCTCGGAAGGCCGGGCAGACGTGTTCCCGGCAGGCGATCTCGCGGTGCAGATCGAAGTCGGCCGCATCATGGGGCTGGAACAGCGGCCGGGCGAAAAGGCGACGCGGGAAATCGCGGAAGCGTGGCGTCCCTGGCGCGGCGCGATGGCCACCTTCCTGTGGCACCACTACAAGACCGAGGTAATTTGAATGCCCCTTGCGCGTCGACCTTGACATTGGACAGGGATTTGTCCAATCAAGGTCCATGCATGCCATCAGCTATTCCGAAGCGCGCGAGAACCTGAAGTCGGTGATCGACAAGGTCGTCGCCGATCGCGCCCCAATCGCCATCACCCGCCAGCGCGGCGAGGGCATCGTGATGATTTCGGCCAGTGAATGGGAGTCGATCGAAGAAACGCTGTATCTGCTCCAGTCTCCGGCGAATGCGAAGCACCTGCTGGACGGCATTCGGGAACTTGACGCGGGTCGGGGCATCGAGCGCGAACTGATCGAATCTTGATTCTTATCTTCCGCGCCGAGGCGTGGTCGAATTATGTGGCGTGGCAAACCGACGACGACAAAGCGCTCGCTCGCATCAATCTTCTGATCCGCGAGTGCCTCCGTCACCCCTTCACCGGCACCGGCAGGCCTGAGCCGCTCAAGCGCAGTCTCGCCGGATGGTGGTCCCGTCGGATCAACCACGAGCACCGGCTGGTCTACCGGGTCAGCGGCACCGGCGACGGGCAAGCGCTGGAGATATTGTCCTGCCGGTATCATTACTGATGTAAGGAGCACAGAGATAAACTTAGGTCGCAGCGAATCGATGCAAGTCGGCGCTGGTCGCCCACCGTCCATTTGACCGTTCTCCAACGTATTCGAACAAGGCGAGTAATGCACTGCCAACAAAAATACTGGTTAACTCGCCGCACTCACTCCAATCAATCGCAACGTCTACGTCGCGGGGCATTCCCGCAATCAGTCGGGCATTGAGCGACAGCACTACCCTCCAACCTTCGTCCCTACTGAAACCGAGCAAGTAGAAATAGGCACACTCGTCGTCGCGTTCGAATACTGCTCCAAAACGACTATCATGACTCAAAGCGCTCTCGTAAACATGGATATGAGCCAATTCAGTTACCGCCCCGGCAACGGAAACGCCACTACCCCGCGCCGCCCCTCGCCATCCACCGCCCGAACCCCGAACAGCCAGTTGTCCTTCGAGTAAGGCAAGGTCACCCGCGTGCCCGCCACCTGCGCCAGCACGCGACCCCAATCCGCCTCGGTCGTGCGCCGCGCGACCACTTCATAGGCGACAGTACCCGGCACCGCGCTCCAGCTCAGCGTAGTATAGTTGGTCAGTTCCTTCGTCTCGGTCTTTGCATCCACCCGCCCCGGACCCATCGCAAGCGAAGCCAGCACCGCCACATTGTAGCGCGTCACGCGCGCCAGATAGTCGAAATCCAGATGCTCGGGCAGGTCGCCGTAGCGCACGCCGCCCTCCTCGCGCACCGTCTGGTGCTGGTGCTGATAGGTCTCGAACGGCTCGACGAAGCGGATTGCGGCGAACCCGGCGGCGTTGAACGCTTCGTGATCGCCGCCGCGCAGGAAGCGGTCCGCGCGGAACACCAGATCGCCGCGCAACCCCTGCACATAGGCGTCCCCCACGCCGCGCGCGTATCGCGAAAGTTCGCGCGATGGGCTGTCGTTCTCATTGCCGATCGCGTTCACGCGCGCGACATCGCCGCCCGCCGCCACGGCTTCGGAGAAGATGCGCACGGTCGATCCGTCGTGCTCGCCGCCGCGTCCCAGCGACGATCCCACGATATCGTTGTTCACATCGCCCTGAACGTCCACACCCGACGCCTTCAGCCCCTGTGCGAAATGCTCGGCACCCAGCAGTCCCTGCTCTTCGGATTCGAAGATCGCGAACACGATCGTCGCGCGCGGCCGCATTCCCGCCATGACGCGCGCAGCTTCGAGCACCGCCACCGTGCCCGATCCATTGTCGTCCGCGCCCGGCGCATCGGCCACGCCGTCGCTGTTGACCGAATTGATCGAATCGTAATGCGCGCTCATCACATAGGTGCGGCCGCCCGGCTCGTCGCCTTTCAGCGTGGCGATCACACTGGCGATCTCCACGTTGCGCGCCACGCGCTTGCCGTCCGGATGGTGAATATAGCTGTCCACGCTGACCGTCATGCGCCCGCCCGTGGTCGCCGCGATCGCCTGCAGCCGTTCCAACAGCCAAGCGCGCGCCGCCGCCACGCCGCGCCCCGGCCGCGATGTTTCGGAGAAGGTGTTGCGCGTGCCGAATGCGACCAGGCGGAGATCGTCCGCCTTCAGCCGTGCGGGCGACACTGCGCCCACCGCATGCGCGATCGCGGGATCGATGCGGGTCGCAGCCTGCTCAGCTGCGTGCGCCGGAACCCCGCCCAGCGCGAGCACCGCGGCAGCCAGCGCAAACCGCGCCCTCATGCTGCGCGGCTCGCCAGATCGAGCGTGCGAACCGCCCAGTCGTCGAGGCTTCGCCCCTCCGCATGGGCCCGCTCCGCCGCGCGCACCCGCAGGTCGCGCGGCAGCACGAGGCTGACCGTATCGCTAACCGGCGTTTCAGGCGGCTTGCCGATCTCGGCACAAGTCCGGATGTAATCGTCCACCGCCTCTTCGAACGCCGCGCGCAACGCTTGCGGCGTGTCCGCCTCGAAGCTCACGCCGTCCGCAATGCCGGCAAGCCTGCCCCAGATCGTGCCGTCCTCGGCGTCGATATCCACCACGGCGGTATAGCCCTTGTGCCGCATCAGGTTGCTCACGGCTTTACTCCCAAACGTTCCGTATATGCCGCCGCATTTCGCACGACATAGGGCTTGGCCTCCTTGCGCGGATGCGGCCGGTGGAACACTTCCACCATGCCACCGCGCTCGAACCGCACCCGCGACCCGTCGCCCTCGACGATCCGGCAAACCGACCGCCAACAGCAACGCCTCTATCGCGCTCCACTCGATATTCGCCAAGGTGGGTTTTGCAAATACCGCCGCCAGTGTCCTGCGATGGCGGCTGTTCACCGGTTGCACCCCGCCTCGGCCGCACCCCGGTTCGCCAGCATATCCGCCCGCTCGTTGTCCGGATCGCCCGCGTGGCCCTTCACCCAGCGCCAGTCGACCGTGTGCGGCGCGGCCGCATGGAGCAGCGCCTGCCACAGTTCGGCGTTCTTCACCGGTGCCTTCGCCGCCGTACGCCAGCCGTTCTTCACCCAGCCGTGGACCCACTTGGTAATCCCGTCCTTCACGTAGGCGCTGTCGGTCGAAAGCGTCACCGCGCTCGGCCGCTTGAGTGCGCGCAATGCTTCGATGGCTGCCGTCAATTCCATGCGATTGTTGGTGGTCAGCGTCTCGCCGCCCCACAGTTCCTTCTCCACGGTGCCCGCACGCAGCACCGCGCCCCAGCCGCCGGGGCCGGGGTTGCCCTTGCACGCGCCATCGGTGGCGATGATCACCGGCGTCATGCCGCGCTCCGGAAATGGCGCAGCCGCGCCAGATAGGCGAGCGGATCCTTGCGCGTCACCTCGGCATCGGCGGGCGTGTTAATCCAGTCGTAGGCGCGCGTCAGCAGGAAGCGCAGCGCCGCCCCGCGCGCGAGCACCGGCAGTGCCGCCGCTTCGTCGGCAGCGAGCGGGCCATAGCCCGCCAGCAACGCCGCCTCCATCGCGGGCAGGTGCGCGGTGCCGTCGGCCGAGAAGCACCACGCGCCCAGCATTACCGCCAGATCGTAGGCGCGCACGTCGGTGCAGGCGAAGTAGAAATCGATCACGCCCGTTACACGGCCCCCCTCGAACAGCAGATTGTCGGGGAACAGGTCCGCGTGGATCGCCGCGTGCGGCAGCGCGGTCGGCCAGATCGCCGCGAGCACCGCCATTTCACGCTCCACCTCGCCGCCCAACTCCGGCGCGATTCCGTCCAGCCCCGCGCCGCATGCATCCGCCACCCGCCGCCACCCGTCCGGCCCCAGCGCGTTCGCGCGCTGCATGCCGAACCCCTCCGTCGCGCGGTGCAGCCGTGCTAACGCCGCGCCCGCTGCATAGGCCAGCGCCTCGGTGGGCTCGCGCGGCCACGTCCCCACGAGCCAGCCTACGATCGCCGCGCGCCGCCCCGCCACCGTCTGCAACACTGTGCCCGCGCGATCCGCCACCGGCAGCGGTGCGGGCACTCCGCCGCGCGCAGCATGGCCCATCAGGCCCAGAAAGAAGGGCAGGTCCGCTTCCGCCACGCGCTTCTCGTACAACGTCAGCGCGTAGCAGCCGCCTGTGGTGGTCAGCCGGAAATTGCTGTTCTCCACCCCTTCCGCGATCGGATCGAGCGCGACCGCCGTGCCGATATCGTAGCGCGCCAGAAGCGCGCCCAGCTCGGCATCGGAAACGCGCGTATAAACCGCCACTCTCACCCCTTCTTGCCGGCTCGCCGGGGCGACCCATGCCCAGGGCCGTGTCCGGCGCGCAGCCCCTTGCAGTCAAGCCCGCCCGCTTGTCGCGCTAGGTTCAGCCCCGCTATGATGATGCGGCTGCAATCCACAGCCCCGAAAGACAAAGCCCTTGCGCCTGCTTGCTCCCGTCGTCCTTGCCACCGTCGTTCTCGCGGGCTGCGGGCGCGATCCGTTCATCGTCAAACGCTCGCTTTGTCCTGCCGTATCGGTCGCGCAATATGCGGGCGACGTGACGCGCTTCGATCCGCCGGCGCAGCGCGATTCGGGCGCGGTCGCGATCACCGCCACGATCACCGATCTGCGCGGCGCGTGCGTGGAAGGCTCGCCCGAGATCGCGACGCGGGTCACCTTCGATGTGGTGGCGCAGCGCCGCGATTCGCGCACCGCCGAGACGGTAACGCTCCCCGTCTTCGTCGCGGTCGCGCGCGCGGGCGAGATCGTGGTCACCAAGCAGGTCGTGCCCGTCACGCTCGCGTTTGCCGCAGGCCAGCCCCGCGCTGTGGGTCGCGGCACGGCGTCGACCGCGATTCAGCGCAATGCGGTCGCGCTCCCGTCCGATATAAACAAGCTCGTCACGCGCGAGCGCAAGCCCGGCGACATCGATGCCGCGACCGATCCGCTCGCCGAACCCAAGGTGCGCGACGCGGTGCGCCTCGCCAGCTTCGAGGTGCTGGTGGGCTTCCAACTCACGCCCGACGAACTGGCCTACAACGCGACCAAGTGAGCGCAGCCGACCCCCGGGTGCTGCAAGCACGGCTCGCCGAAGTGGCAGCGCCCGATCTCGATCTGGCGTTTCGGGCAATGTTCGGCGGCATCATGGCCTATGCGGACGCGAAACCCTTCGCTTCGCTCTCCGATATCGGCCTCGCGCTCAAGTTCGCAGGGGCAGACCACGCCGCCTTCGCCGCGCTCGGTGCCGTGCCGCTGCGCTACGAACCCGATGCCGCGCCCAGCAAATCCTACGGCGTCGTTCGCGCTGCCATCCTCGCCGACGATGCCGCGCTCGCGCATTGGGTTGGCCGCAGCGCCGCCGCCGTCAAACCCGCCGTCGTGCGCCGCAAGGTACAGCCGCTTTCCACACCGCCCGTCGCGCGCTAGCACCGGCCCGTCCCGGAGTAGCCCATGCGCGCCCATCTCGCCGCCCTTGCCCTGCTGATCACCGCCGCCTGCGCCACGCACGATGCGCGCAAGGGTCCGCCCGGTCAGGCGCTGAGCGTCACCACCGAGATCGACGAACACGCACTACGCGAACACACGCGTATCCTCTCCTCGGACGCGTTCGAGGGCCGCGCGCCCGGCACCCCGGCGGAAGAGAAGACCGTAAACTACATCGCTGCCGAAATGGAAAAGGCTGGCCTCAAGCCCGGCAACGGCACCGGCTGGTTACAGCAGGTGCCGCTGATCGAAACCCGCCTCGATCCCGCGATGCGTTTTGCTTTTGCGGGCCGGGGCGCGCTCGTCCTCGCCTATGGCGCGGACATTATGGTGGATACCAAGCGCACCACCCCCACCGTGAGCATCGCCGACAGCCCGGTGGTGTTCGTGGGCTACGGCATCCACGCACCCGAACGCGGGTGGGACGATTATGCGGGGGTGGACGTGCGCGGCAAGACCGTGCTGGTGCTGGTCAACGATCCCGATTGGCGCTTGCCGGTAGGGCAGGGGGCGTTCGGCGGGCGCGCAATGACCTATTACGGCCGCTGGAACTACAAGCACGACGAGGCCGCGCTGCGCGGTGCCGCCGCCGTGCTGGTCATCCACCAGACCGAACCCGCCGCCTATCCGTGGAGCGTCGTCACATCGAGCTGGTCCGGCCCGCGCATCGACATTGCCCGGGAGGACCGGGGCGCAAGCCGTCCCGCGTTCGAGGGCTGGATTACCGGGGCCGCTGCGAACTCGCTTCTGCGCGCGGCGGGCACCACGCTGGCGGACGCCGAAGCGCGCGCGGGCCGCCCCGGCTTCAAGGCGATCCCCATCCCGCTGAAACTCACCGCCACGTCGTCCAACGCCGTGCGCCCCTTCGCCTCGCGCAACGTCATCGGCATCCTGCCCGGCCGAACGCGCCCCGGTGAATTTGTCCTCTACACCGCACACTGGGACCATCTGGGCCACTGCCCGCCGGCCGCGAACGGGGACGATATCTGCAACGGCGCGCTCGACAACGCGAGCGGGGTGGCGGGACTGCTCGCGCTGGCGAAGGCGCAGGTCAACGCGGGTCCGGCGGCGCGCTCGATCCTGTTTCTCTCGGTCACCGGCGAAGAAAGCAACCTGCTCGGCTCGGGCTATTACGCCGCGCACCCCGTTTATCCGTTGGCGCAGACGGTTGGCGGGGTAAACATGGACGGGCTGAACGTCATCGGCCGTACCAGCGATCTGGTGATCGTGGGCGCGGGCAAGTCCGAGCTCGAGCCGCTGCTTGCCGCCGCCGCCGCGCGCCAGTCCCGCCGGATCGAACCCGAACCCACGCCCGAAAAGGGTTATTACTACCGCTCGGACCATTTCAGCTTCGCCAAGCTCGGCGTGCCCATGCTCGATGCGGAAAGCGGCATCGATGTGCGGGGCAAGGGCAAAGCCTACGGCCAAGCCGCGAACGACGATTATACCGCGCACCGCTATCATCAGCCCTCGGACGAATATGATGCCAACTGGGACTGGTCGGGTGCGATCGAGGATCTGGCGCTCTATTACAACGTGGGCCGCCAGTTGGCCGAAAGCCGTCGCTGGCCCAACTGGTATCCGACGGCCGAATTCCGCGCCGCGCGCGATGCCTCGCGCGCAGGCCAGCCCGCGATCTCGCCGCCCGGCAAGGGCGAGCGCGTGCGTCCGGGCCGGGACGATGGCGAGCGCCCCGCCGACGCGCCGCGCCCGTGACGCAGCCGATGCGCGCACCCCCCGAATGGGCACCCCACGCCGCCATGTGGACCGCATGGCCCAGCCATGCCGATTTGTGGCAGGACAACCTCGCCCCCGCCCGCGCCGCAATCGGCGAAATGGTCCGCGCACTGGCGGCGGGCGAACCTGTCACCGTGCTTGTGGCGAACGACGAGGCCGAAGCGGACGCGCGGGCTGTCCTGCTCGCGGTGCCCACCGCGCACCCCATCGCTGTGCGCCGCCAGCCCTTCGGCGATATCTGGCTGCGCGATACCGGGGCGATCGTGCTCGCGGACGGGCAGGGCGGCCGTGCGGCGGCCGGTTTCCGCTTCAATGGCTGGGGCGGCAAATATCTGCTCGACGGGGACGATGCCGTCGCCGCCGCGATGGCGTCCGCGCTCGACCTGCCCTTCGCCGCGCATGATTGGGTGCTCGAAGGCGGCGCGATCGATGTCGATGGCACGGGTCTCGCGGTCACTACCGAGCAATGCTTGCTAAACCCCAACCGCAACCCCGGCATGGACCGCGCGGACATCGAGGCACGCCTCGCCGCCGATCTCGGCATCGCGCGCCTGCTGTGGCTGGGCGAGGGGCTCGCGGGCGACCATACCGACGGCCATGTCGACAATCTCGCGCGCTTCGTCGCGCCCGGCCGCCTCGCCATTCCCGTCCCCGACGGTGCGGACGATCCCAACGCCGCCGCCTACCACGATGCCGCAGCCCGCGCGCGCGCCTTCGGGCTGGAGGTCGTGCCGCTCCCCTCTCCCGGCCGGGTCGAGGCCGATGGCGAGATCGTCGCGGCCAGCTACATGAACTTTATCGTCGGCAACGCAGCAGTGGTGGTCCCCACCCACGACCGCCCGAACGACACCGCTGCTGTAGCCGCAGTGGCCGCCCTCTTCCCCGGGCGGCGCGCCATCGGTGTTCCTAGCGCCGCCGTGCTGACCGGCGGCGGCAGCTTCCACTGCATCACCCAGCAAGTGGCCGCGTGACCAACCTCACCGTCGCCGCGCTCCAGCTCGCCTTTACCGACGATCTCGCCACCGATCTCGCGCACACCGCCGATGCCGCGCGCGCCGCCGCCGCTGCGGGCGCGCAGATCGTTCTGCCCCCCGAACTCTTTCAGGGCTTCTACTTCTGCCGCCACGAGCACGAACGTTTCCACGAACGCGCCTTTCCCGCCGCCGATCACCCCGCGATCCACGCCATGCAGGCAGTCGCGCGCGAGACCCGCACCTACATCCCCACGAGCTTCTTCGAGCGTGAAGGCCCACATTACTACAACAGCCTCGCCATGATCGACGATACTGGTGAAGTCATGGGCATCTACCGCAAGTCCCACATCCCCGATGGGCCGGGCTATGAGGAGAAGTTCTACTTCCGCCCGGGCAATACCGGCTTCAAGGTCTGGCCCACGCGCCACGGAATCATCGGCGTGGGCATCTGCTGGGACCAGTGGTTCCCCGAAACCGCGCGTGCGATGGCGCTGATGGGCGCGGAAATCCTGCTCTACCCCACCGCCATAGGCAGCGAACCGCAGGAGCCCGATCTCGATACGCGCCGCATGTGGCGCCGCGCGATGCAGGGCCACGCGGTCAGCAACGTCATGCCCGTCGTCGCGTGCAACCGCGTGGGCGCAGAGGAGGACCAGAGCTTCTACGGCACCAGCTTCATCGCCGACGAGCGCGGGGATATCGTCTCCGAACTGGACGACACGCAGGAGGGCATGGTGATCGCCAGCTTCGATCTCGCGCGCACCCGCCAGCGCCGCAACGCCTTCGGCTTCTTCCGCGATCGCCGCCCCGAACTGTATGGTGCGTTGACCGCGAGCGTGTAAGGCCGCACGCCACGCCGATGAGCGACACCATCCCCGTCCGCCCCGCGCTCGCCTTCGACGAAGCCGTGCTCGCGCGCTGGATGGCCGCGAACGTCGATGGCTACCACGGCCCGCTCGCGGTCGACCAATTCAAGGGCGGCCAGTCCAACCCTACCTACAAGCTCACGACTCCTACCCGCGCCTACGTGCTCCGCCGCAAACCGCCGGGCGCGCTGCTCAAGGGCGCGCACGCCGTCGAGCGCGAGGCACGTGTGGTGTCCGCGCTCCACACCACAGGGTTCCCCGTGCCGCGCGTTTACGGTCTGTGCACCGACGATGCGGTCATCGGCACCTGGTTTTACGTGATGGACATGGTGGAAGGCCGCATCGTTTGGGACACACGCTTCCCCGACGTGCCCCGCGCCGATCGCCCGGCCTATTTCGACGCGATGAACGCCACCATCGCGCGCCTGCACGGGATCGATTACGCCGCGATCGGCCTCGCCGACTACGGACGCCCGGGCAATTATTTCGAACGCCAGATCGCGCGCTGGTCGCAGCAATATCTGGCCGACGCCGAAGCCGGGCGCGATCCCAACATGGACCGCCTCGTCGCGTGGCTGCCCGCCAACATTCCTGCCGCCGACCAGGACGAGACGAGTATCGTCCACGGCGATTTCCGCTGCGATAACATGATCTTCCACCCCACCGAACCGCGCGTGATCGCCGTGCTCGATTGGGAACTCTCTACGCTCGGCCATCCGCTGGCGGACTTCGCCTATCACGCGATGATGTACCGGATGCCGCCCACGGTGGTCGCAGGGCTGGGCGGCGCGGACCTTGCCGCGCTCAACATCCCCTCCGAAGCCGATTACCTCGCTGCCTATTGCAGACGGACCGGCCGCGCGGACATGCCCGGCTACAACTACTATGTCGCGTTCAACTTCTTTCGCCTCGCGGCCATCATCCACGGCATCAAAGGCCGCCTCGAGCGTGGCACTGCCTCCTCCGCCCAGGCCCGAGAACGTGCCGACGCGCTCCCCGCCTTTGCCGCGCTCGCGTGGGAACAGGCGCGCCATGCTGGGGCGGCATAGGGTTTGGGGTTGAGGCGCCTGCGGCGCGCTATTAAATGCTGCCGCAGCACGTTGGCGTGCCGAGGGTGGACTCACGATCGATGACCGAGCCAGTGCGCGGCCTCGCCACGCTCACCCACCTCCAGCGCCTCGAAGCCGAGAGCATCCACATACTGCGCGAGGTTGTGGCCGAGACCGAAAAGCCCGTGATGCTCTACAGCGTGGGCAAAGATTCGGCCGTGATGCTGCACCTTGCGCGCAAAGCCTTCTACCCCGCGCCGCCGCCGTTCCCGCTGCTGCACGTGGACACCACGTGGAAGTTCAAGGCGATGTACGAAATGCGCGAGCGCATGGCGCGCGAGAGCGGCATGGAACTGCTCGTCCACCAGAACCCCGAAGCGGCCGAACGCGGCATCAACCCGTTCGATCACGGGCCGCTCCACACCGATATGTGGAAGACGCAGGGCCTCAAGCAGGCGCTCGACAAATATGGTTTCGACGCAGCATTCGGCGGCGCGCGCCGCGACGAGGAAAAATCGCGCGCGAAGGAACGCATCTTCAGTTTCCGCAATGCCAACCACCGCTGGGATCCCAAGAACCAGCGGCCCGAACTCTGGCATCTCTACAACGCACGCAAGTCCAAGGGCGAATCGATCCGCGTCTTTCCGATCTCTAACTGGACCGAGCTCGATATCTGGCAATATATCCATCTCGAATCGATCCCGATCGTTTCCCTCTATTTTGCAGCGAAGCGCCCCACCTACGTCCACGACGGACAGCTTTTTATGGCGGACGATCTCGATCGCATCGAGCGCGTGCTCGGCCGCAAAGTCGAAACCGTCGAACGCTCGATCCGCTTCCGCACGCTCGGCTGCTTTCCGCTCTCGGGCGCGGTCGAGAGCGAGGCGACGACGCTGCCGCAAGTCATCCAGGAAATGCTGCTGACCACCACGTCGGAGCGCCAAGGCCGCGTGATCGATCACGATCAGGCAGCCTCGATGGAAAAAAAGAAGCAGGAGGGCTATTTCTGATGGCCGATACCGCCGCCCAGCCAAGCTACCAGGCGCAAGACCTCATCGCGACCGACATCGACGCGTATCTGGACCAGCATCAGCACAAATCGCTGCTCCGCTTCATTACCTGCGGCAGTGTGGACGACGGTAAATCCACGCTGATCGGTCGCCTGCTCTACGACAGCAAGACAATCTTCGAGGACCAACTCGCCGCGCTCGAAGCCGATAGCAAGCGCGTCGGCACGCAGGGCCAAAACATCGATTTCGCGTTGCTGGTCGATGGCCTCGCCGCCGAGCGCGAACAGGGCATCACCATCGATGTCGCCTACCGCTTCTTCTCCACGGACAAGCGCAAGTTCATCGTCGCCGATACGCCCGGCCACGAACAATATACGCGCAACATGGTCACCGGCGCGTCCACCGCCGATCTCGCGATCATCCTGATCGATGCACGCAAAGGTGTCCTCACCCAGACACGCCGTCACTCCTACCTCGCGCACCTCATCGGCATCCGCAGTCTCGTGCTCGCGGTCAACAAGATGGACCTCATCGGCTACGACCGCGCGCGCTACGAGGACATCGTCGCCGATTACCGCGCTTTCGCCACGTCGATCGGCATCGGCGATTTCACTGCGATGCCGATCTCAGGTTTCGTCGGAGACAATATCGCCAGCCTGTCCGCCAACACGCCGTGGTTCACCGGCGTGCCGCTCATCCGCCACCTCGAAACCGTGCCGCTCGATGTTACTGCCGATCAGGGCAAACCCTTCCGCCTCCCCGTCCAGTGGGTAAACCGCCCCAATCTGGATTTCCGCGGCTTTGCGGGCCTGATCTCCACCGGCACCGTCGCGCCCGGCGATGCTGTGCGCGTGCTCCCCTCGGGCCGCACCTCCACCGTTGCGCGCATCGTCACGCAGGACGGCGATCTCGCGCACGCCGTGGCGGGCCAGTCGGTCACGCTGACTCTTGCCGACGAAGTCGATTGCTCGCGCGGCGACGTTCTCGCGCGCGCCGACGCGCCTGCCCAGGTCGCCGACCAGTTCGAAGCAACGCTTGTCTGGATGGCGGACGAACCGTTGCTACCCGGGCGCGCCTACTGGCTCAAGCTCGCTACCCAGACCGTCTCGGCGACGATACAGGAGCCAAAATACCAGATCAACGTCAACACGATGGAGCATCTCGCCGCCAAGACGCTCGAACTCAATGCGATCGGCGTCGCCAATCTGAGCACAGACAAGCCGCTCGTCTTCGAGCCCTATTCTGAAAATCGCGATCTGGGCGGCTTCATCCTGATCGACAAAATCACGAACGCAACGCTCGGCGCGGGCATGATCCACTTTGCGCTGCGTCGTAGCCAGAATGTCCACTGGCAGGCACTCGATATCACGCGCGAGCGCCATGCGGACCTGAAGAACCAGAAACCCGCCGTCCTCTGGTTCACCGGCTTAAGCGGTGCCGGCAAGTCCACCATCGCCAATCTCGTCGAAAAGAAGCTCGTGCGGATGAACCGCCATACCTTCCTTCTCGATGGCGATAACGTGCGCCACGGCCTCAACCGCGATCTGGGCTTCACCGATGCGGATCGGGTCGAAAATATTCGCCGCGTGGGCGAAGTCGCGCGCCTGATGGCGGATGCAGGCCTGATCGTCATCGCGGCGTTCATCAGTCCGTTCCGCGCCGAGCGCGAGATGGTCCGCCAGATGATGGCCCCGGGCGAGTTCGTCGAAATCCACATCGATACACTGCTCGCCCAGGCGGAGGCGCGCGACGTCAAGGGCCTCTACGCCAAGGCGCGCAGCGGCCAACTCAAGAACTTCACGGGCATCGATAGCCCCTACGAACCCCCCGCCGCGCCCGAAATACGCATCGACACGACCGAACTCACTCCCGAACAGGCCGCCGACCGAATCGTCGAGCATCTGCTCGGCTAGCGAACCCCGCGCTTCCGCCGCGCGCGCAACCGCGCTAACCTTTGCCGATGGGCAGCCCGGCCAGCGACACACCGCACAACGCGCTGCGCATATTTCTCAGCTACGCCCGCCCCGACGCCGTGCGCGCGCACGCGCTCGCCGATGCGCTCGTCGTGCGCGGCTTCGCGGTCTGGTGCGATCGCCAGCTCGAGGGCGGTGCCGCCTTCGCTGCAGAGATCGAGGCCGAACTTGCCGCAGCCGATGCCGTGGTGGTCGCCTGGTCGGCTGCGTCCGCGCGCTCGGACTGGGTGCTCGACGAGGCGGCCATCGGCCGCGACAAGGGCCGCCTCGTCCCCGTCCGCCTCGATGCCACCGCGCCCCCCATCGGCTTTCGCCAATATCAGGCGCTCGATCTTTCGGCATGGGATGGCGCGTCCGGCGATCCCGCGCTCGATCGCCTCGCGCGCGCGCTCCACAAACTCGCCGACGGCCCCGCCGAGGTGCCCCACGCCGCCAGCCCCGCGCTCGCCCCGCCCCGCCGCCGCACCCTCGCGCGCACTATGGGCGTCGCCGCCGTGGCCGCGCTCATCGGAGTAGCAGCCTGGCACCCGTGGACCCGGCCCGCCGCCGTCACCCCGCCCACCATCGCCGTCCTTCCCTTCGCAGACATGTCGCACACACCCGATGGCGGCGCGTTCGCCGAGGGCGTGGCGGAGGAAATCCTCGACGTGCTCGCGCGCGATCCGCAGCTGCGCGTGCTGGGCCGCACCTCGGCCGCGATGCTTGCCGCGCACGCGGGCGATCCGCGTGCGATCGAGCGCGATCTGGGCGTCACCCACCTGCTCGAAGGCAGCGTCCGCAGCGCGCCGGGCCGGGTGAAGGTGGACGTGCGCCTGATCAAACTGCCCGGCGAACAGTCGATCCTTGCTGACGCATTCGATCGCCGCGTCGACGATATCTTCGCGGTGCAGGACGAGATCGGCCACGCAGTCGCCGCCAAGCTCGGCGGCGCGCTCGATCGCAGCACACCCGCCGCCAAAGCCCCACAGACCACCCCCGCCGTCTACACGCGCTACCTCGCCGCCCGACAGCTTGCGCGCACCCGCCAGCCCGCCGAACTCGAACGCGCGCGCGTGTTACTGGGCGAGGCCATCGCCGCCGATCCGAACTATGCCCCCGCCTTCGCCTCGCTCGCTGAAGTCTCGGTGCTCCTCGCCGCCGATCAATATGGCCGCACGCCTGTGCCCCGGGCGGTTGCCGACGCACGCGGCTATGCCGCACGCGCTGCCGCCCTCGCGCCGGATCTATCGCAATCGCGCGCCGCACTCGGCATGGTTGCGATCGAGGCCGGAGACGGCACGCGCGCGATCGCCGAGTTCCGCCGCGCAGTCGCACTCGATCCGCATCGCGTCGAAACGCTGAACTGGCTCGGCTACGCGCTCTCGCAGAACGGCGATCTGACCGAGGCCGCCGGCGTCATGCGCCAGGCGGTCGCGCTCGAGCCGCTCTGGTTCCGCCCGCGCGTGACCGCGATGTTCACGCTTCAGCGTATCGGTGCCACAGACGAGATCGCGCGGCTCGCGGCAAGCTTCGTCGCCATCGCACCCGATCGGCTTGCCGCAGATCGCGTCGCAATGGCGGCCGCGCTGCGCACCGGGGCCAATGCGCAGGCCGCCCTGCTCGCGCGGCGCGTCGATGCCGCCAGCCCCGGCGACCCGCAGGCTGCCGAAACGCTCGCCGCGATCGGCGTCAACCTGTTCCGCTTCGATCTCGCGCTTAAGGCGTCCCGCGATCCCGGCTCGGTGATGGCGGCCGTCCTGCGCGGCGATCCCGATACGGCAATCGCCCGGGCCCGCGCGGCCGGTCCGGCACTCTGGGCCTCTTCGGGCGAGGCCTATTATGCCGCGACTGCGTATACCGCGCGGGCGCGCTGGGCCGATCTCGTGGCGCTCTACGATGCGCGCTACGGCTCGCCGGAGGCATGGCTCGGCCAGACGCTCGATCCCAACGTGCTCGATCTCACGCCGTCGCTCGCGCTGGCACTCGAGAAGGTCGGGCGCAGCGCAGACGCGCGCCGGGTGCGCGCGCTCGCGCTCAGCCGCTTGCGCCTCGTCGAATCGCGCGGCCTCGCGCCCGCGCAATCCGCATGGGTCTGGGCGGCATTGCTGGCGGCCGATGGCGATCGCACGGGCGCGGTCGCCCGGCTTGTCCCAGTGGCCTTCTCGCGCGATCCTGCAATCGTATGCGGCGGCCCGACCCCGCTCGATCGCTCGCCCGAACTCGCCGGGCTCGCCGCCGAGCCGCGCTTCCGCGCCGTCGTCGCCCGCTGCGCCACCTGGGCCGCCACCGAACGCGCCGGGCTCACCCGCGCGGGGATCTAAAGACCGCTTACCGCTGCGCGGCCGGATGATTGCCCGATGGCGGCGGCGGCGCATGCGCCGCCGCGGCCGGATGATTGTCGCCATGCCGCGTGCACGCCCCGAGCGCGGCCAGCAAGATTGCAGACGCTGCCAGGATGCGCGCCGTAGGACGAGGGATCGTGCGGTTCATGTCAGGGGATTTCCGTTCAGGGATGGTTGCGTTCGCGCGCGGACCGAGCCGCCACGCCTGGCGATGCCGCGCTCTCGGATTGCGCGGCAGGCGCAGGCGCGGGATCGTCCGGACGTGGGCCCGGGCTTGGACCCGGACCCGGAACTGGACCGCCATCGTCGGCGGGTGGGTCGGCGGGCAGCGCGTCTGGATCGTCGTCGGGTCCGGAACTGTCGGTCGTCATGGCTGGTTCTCCCTCATACGATCCAGGTTCCGCGCGCACCTCGAAGCAAGCGCCGTCTGATATCAATTCTTGTCCGGATGGTTACCCGATGGGGGAGGGGCCGGCACCGGCGGGTTGCACGCCTGCCAGATCGCATCCGCCTTCTGAAACTTGTGCCCACTCGTGAACCCGGCACGCTCGGGGCGCGGCGCACCGCAATTTACCGCCCGCCAGTCGTCGACCAACTTGGACCAGCCCTGCGAATCATGGTCGTATTTTGCTGAATAGTGGGGAAACGGCTTGCCCTTCAGGTTGGGCTCCGCCGCACCCGCACCCGCCGGACAGGAAGCGAGTGCCAGCCCCAAGATAAGACCCGTCGATCGTATGAGGCGCATCGCAGCTCCCTCTTCGGGCTTGATGGTCGCGCCAGGCGAACGCCTTGTCAACCAATGTAAGCAGGCAAGCCCTTCCCCCCGTCTCGCCGAAGCGATCATCCCTTGTCGATGAACGCATTCGTCACGCTCCGCCTCGTCCTGCGCGCCACCGCCACGGCGCTGCTGCTTGCTCGCGGCCTACCACTCGGACATTCCAACATCCTGTCGCAAATATCCTAAAGTCTTCGAATGCCGTGAATATCACCGCAACAAAGTAATGGCGGGCCGCGCCAAGCGCCACGCGCTCGCAGCGAGCCAGCCACCGAGGTCTCACCAGACCCATAACCCCAAGAAGAGTGCGATCGGCAACGAGCCGGGCGATCGACGCCCGGCGCGGCGACGCTTGTTTGCGCGTCGTCCAGCGCCGGGCGGACCGGCTTGGCCTCCCCGAAAGGCTTGGCTCCTGCTCGCCCTTGCCCGTTCGCGCGTCAACCGCCCCGCAAACGGGCAGGTGCGATTGCGGGACGTGCGTTGCGCGCGCGCAACGCTGCGGCTAGACGCGGCCGCTCGCCCGCACCCCGGAACCTGTCCCGCCCATGCGCCTCTCTCGCTACACGCTGCCGCTGCTCAAGGAAACGCCGGGAGACGCGCAGATCGTCAGCCACCAGCTGATGCTGCGCGCAGGATTGGTGCGCCAGACGGCAGCGGGCATCTACGCTTGGCTTCCGCTGGGCTTACGCGTGTTGCGCAACATCGAACGCATCGTGCGCGAGGAGCAGGACCGCGCGGGCGCGCTCGAGATCCTGATGCCCACGATTCAGGCCGCCGATCTGTGGCGCGAGAGTGGCCGCTACGACGCCTACGGCCCCGAGATGCTGCGCCTGAAGGACCGGCACGACCGCGAGATGCTCTACAGCCCCACCGCCGAGGAGCTGTTCACCCGCGTCTTCGCCGATGGCGCGCGCAGCTACCGCGATCTGCCGCGCATCCTCTACCAAGTGCAGTGGAAGTTCCG
>Ga0123338_10001564_pt1 | contig 22181 bp, 19 predicted proteins | sample grotaG_FD_89793 | JGI IMG/M metagenome (GOLD analysis project Ga0123338, IMG submission 89793) | Glacier valley bacterial and archeal communities from Borup Fiord, Nunavut, Canada, to study Microbial Dark Matter (Phase II) -... | ecosystem: Environmental > Aquatic > Freshwater > Ice > Glacier ...
ATTATATGAGGGTTGGCCACCCCACTATCCTCGGTCTGGACGTGAAAAACTTCACCTTTGTATGTAAGATTGTGGTTAAATCCGAGAACCATTTCGATACCTTTTTAAGATGTTACGTTCGTTGACGCTATCATATCACACATTATAATAGCAATTTGTTAATAGGTTCAATCACGGATGTTATCCCTGACAAACAGCACAAGTTCGTGCACTAAATAATACCCGCAAAAACCGCACAGATTACTTCTGTTTTTCTAAAAGAAGCTTTATTTTTGCGACAGCCTCCATCGCGTCCTTTGCATACAGGTCAGCACCGATACGATCGGCATATTCCTGGGTAACGACCGCCCCACCTACCATAGTAAAAGTAGTAATTCCGGCAGCACGGAGTTTTTTAATCACATTGTCCATCTCTGACATGGTTGTCGTCATCAGGGCCGAAAGGCCGACAGCATCAACCGTAAACTCCTTAGCCTTGGCGATTATGGTAGCGGCTGAAACATTCTTGCCGATGTCAAAGACCTCGAAACCGTGGTTTTCAAGCAGCGTACAGACAATATTCTTGCCAATATCGTGAATATCACCCTCAACAGTAGCCATCAGAATCTTTCCACGGCTCTTGAACTTTTCACCGTGCATCTCCGCCTTTAACCGCGTAAAACCGGCCTGCATGGTGGCAGCAGACTGCATTACCTGAGGTAGAAAGAATATATTGAGGTCAAAACGGCGTCCAACCTCCTCAAGACCGGGCAGGAACCCCTCATTGCTGATGTCCAGCGGGGCAAACCCTTCCGCCAGCGCCAGCTCCACAAGCGCAACTATGCCATCGGAATCACCGCCAATAACCGCCTGCGTCAAGCGGTCAAGAGTACCCAGCTTTTCTGGCATCGGTACAGACTGAGCTGCTGCGGTTTGCTGATCACGATAGGCCTCGATGTAGGCGGCCGCCTGGTGATCGCGGTTGAGCAGAACCATCGCCGATCGCCAGGCATCCATCATCGGCTTATCCTTGGGATTGATGATGGCGGCATCCAGTCCGGCCTCCATCGCCATCGCAAAGAATGCCGATGATATCAGGGGACGCTGCGGCAGACCGAAGGATATATTACTGACTCCCAGAACGGTTGAAAGCCCAAGCTTCTGCTTGACCAGACGGATGGCGCGTAGTGATTCGCCTGCCCTTTTCTGTTCAGCACTCACCGTCAGTGTCAGACAATCAATGATTATGTCGCAGTCGGGAATGCCTATTCGACGGGCGGCGTTGCGGATACGACGGGCAATAACCAAACGCCCCTCGGCGGTATCGGGGATACCGTTCTTATCGAGAGCCAGTCCAATAATAGCCGCCCCGTATTTTTTTGCCAGCGGCAGCACCCTTTTAAGGCTTTTGGCTTCTCCGGAGACGGAATTGATAAGCACTTTGCCATCGGCCGCCTTCAGCCCGGCTTCAAGGGCGGCAGGGTTAGAGGAGTCCAGCACCAGCGGTACGCTGACAGCACCACTGGCACAGAATACGGCGCGCTGCATGGCTAAAGGCTCGTCAATACCCGGGGCTCCGACGTTCACATCCAGCACTGTGGCACCGGCCTGAACCTGCTCCAGCGCCTCACGGCGGATGTAGGCGACCTTTCCCTCCTGCAGTTCCTGCGAGTAGAGCTTCTTGCCGGTCGGATTGATCCGTTCACCGATAATGGCGGTGGCGGTACCACCGCCAACCGTTGCCCAGCCGGAGCGACTGGAGAGCAGTGTCACCCCGTTCTGCTGCACATCAGGAAGCCAGGCGTGCTGTTTAGATGCCAGGGCATGTTTCATCGCACGGATATGGGCCGGTGTAGTTCCGCAGCAGCCGCCGATGATCCGCACTCCGAGTTCGATCATCCGTTCATGGTAGGCGACCATCTCGTCCGGCGTGCCGGGAAAGACCGTACGGTCGCCGACCAGTTGCGGCAATCCCGCATTGGCCTGAGAAATCAGCGGCAAACCGGTCACCCGGCGCATACGACATAGTATGTCGTAAATTCCATCAACCCCCAAACCGCAGTTAGAGCCAACTATATCGGCTCCAGCGGCAGTCAGTGTGATGGCAGCTGCTTCCGGCGGAGTCCCGAGGACGGAGCGGCCGTTATCATCGAAAGTCAGCATGGCGATAACAGGAATTGTTGCTGAGACTTCACGTATAGCGATAACAGCTGCACGACACTCTTTGATATCAAGAAACGTCTCAAGGCTGATAAGATCAGCCCCAGCAGCGACAAGAGCCTCAGCCTGTTCGCGAAAAGCCTCCTTCATCTGGTCAAACGGCACCTCACCCAGAGGCTCCACAAACTGGCCGGTAGGGCCGATCGATGCGCCGACATAGGCGCTGGACCCCGCGGCCATGCGGGCAATTTCAACCGCGCGGGTATTTATCTCGACCAGACGATTTTCCAATCCGTAGTGTTCAAGCTTGAATCTGGTACCGCCAAAAGTGTTGGTAATGATTATATCGGCACCAGCCTCGACATAGTCGCGATGTACCGATGCAACAACATCCGGCATGGTCAGGTTTAGCTCTTCGGGAGACTGCCCCGGCTGGAGCCCGCGTTCCTGAAGCATCGTGCCCATGGCACCGTCAAGGATCAGAACCCGCTCCCGGAGCGCTTCTCGGAAAGGTTTCATCGTGTGCCTCCTTCTCTCTGTTTGGTAGCAGGGTCGCTCGAAGTAGTTTCAGGTGCCGCTGAAGGAGACTGCTCAAGGGAGTAGTCTGCTGTCAGCGGATCAGAAAGATCAAGATGCGATAAAATTACGCCGCTGTTCCCATCTACATTCAACTTAACCCTCACTATATGCGGGAAATTCACGGTAACGGTATTGACCACAGAATAAACCGCCAACATCTCGGCTGAACTGCCGGAGATCATCGCATCAGAAAAATTGTGGTTAAAATCGACTGTCGCCAAATCACCCTCAATTTGCACACTGTTGACAGCCACTCCGCCCGGCAATGTTGCCTCATACTTACCAACCGGACCGTTCAGCAGCTCGTGAATAACGTTTTTCAGGCAGGCGCTTTCGTCATCACAAATCCCGACATCCCGCGCTTCACGCGCCAACTGTGTGCCCTCCGCAGCAAAAAAAAGCGTAACGGAGCGGTAGCCTTTTGCGTTCTGCTGCGACGTAACCGGCATTTCTTGGCTGGAACGATACTTTTGCCAGATCATGATACTGAAAAACAGCGTGAATACCAGAAAGGGAATCAACACGCTGACTGTAATTTTTTTTCGCTGGCGGACTGACATCAGACTATTACCTCCTCTTCATCAAGACTTACCTGGAATACATCTCCAAGCTTCCCCCCAAGAAAGCGATTGCCAACCCGGACAAAACCGGCAGGAATATCACTAACATAATAACTATGGTTGCCCTTTTCAGCGGGGGGACGGAGCAACCCTTTCTCAGCCAGGATGGCGGCCACCGTCCGGGCGGTCTCCTCGGCTGAGTCAACCAGGGTAACCCCTGGCCCCATAACTTCGGCTATTATCGGCTTGAGCAACGGATAATGCGTGCATCCAAGCACCAGAGTATCAATTTCAGCCTCTTTCAGTTCCTGCAGATAGGTTTGTGCCGTCAACCTTGCCACCTGATTGTCAACCCACCCCTCCTCGGCCAAAGGAACAAACAGCGGGCAGGCGCGGGTCAGAACCTCTGCATCCGGCTTCAGGCGTTTGATTGCCCTTGTGTAAGCGCTGCTGCGGATGGTGCCGGATGTGCCGATGACGCCGATACGCCCTGAACGGGTTACTGCTACCGCCCGTGTGGCCCCCGGCTCTATGACACCAACCACCGGAATCGACAACTGACGTTTAAGAGATGGCAATGCCACGGCTGAAGCTGTATTACAGGCTACAACCAGCAGCTTGATATCTCGTTTTACCAAAAACGACGCAATCTCTCCGGCATAGCGCGTTACCGTTTCTGGAGACTTGGTGCCGTAAGGCACCCTGGCGGTGTCACCGAAATAAAGTGTGTCCTCCTGGGGAAGTGCCTGCATTATTTCGCGCAGAACCGTCAACCCCCCCACTCCGGAATCAAATATGCCGATCGATTTCCACGTCACAACTACGCCACCTCGCGCAACAGGATATATTCAAGAATTGGAAATTATATACTTTTTACTATCATTCAGGCAAGCCATTTACTGCAGCCATTTACTGCAATCACCATCTTGAAAGTCACTGTACAAAAATCAACCGGACCGATTGCCGGTTGATTGCATATTTTTTATGTTAAAGTGTGCCGTACTGCGATAAAGTCAGGCATTGGGATTTCTTTAAACTGGGGGGTGTGCATGTATTCTATGGATAATGTCGGCAGAAATACCATCGCCATGGTTCTTGCTGGCGGCAAGGGAGAACGGCTCAGTCCGCTGACCCTGCGTCGCGCCAAACCGAGCGTCGCTTTTGGCGGAAAATACAAAATAATTGATTTTGTATTGAGCAACCTGTTCAACTCCGGAATCAAGAAGGTCTACATCCTTACCCAATATCGTGCCTATTCGCTTAACAAGCATATCCGGGAATCATGGGGGAAATGGACCGGTCTTGGTGAGTTCTATGTGGCAATCTCGCCAGAAACCAGTAGTGACAGCGAAGAGTGGTTCAAAGGAACCGCTGACGCAATCCTGCAGTACCTGCGCTTCGTTGAGTCCTCCGATGCCGATTACGTTGCGATCTTTGGCGGCGACCATATTTACAAAATGGATATCACCCAGATGATTAATGCACACCGAATAAACCGGGCTGATATAACCATTGCCGCTCTGGAGATACCGACCACGGAAGCAAGCCGTTTTGGTATTTTTTCTGTTGATGACGATTCCTGGGTAACAGCTTTTAATGAAAAACCGGCTATCCCAGAAACCATCCCCGGCCGGGAAACCTGCTTCGCTTCCATGGGCAATTACATCTTTTCCACAAAAAAACTGATTGAAGTACTGCTGGAGGGGAAAAAAAGGTATGAGGATCTTGATTTCGGGAAGCACGTTATTCCGATGATGTTGGAGAGTGGCGACAAGGTTTTCGCCTACAACTTCAATGACAACCAGATTCCCGGCATGAAGAGTGAAGAGCGCGGCTACTGGAAGGATGTCGGTACAATAGATTCCTACTACGAAGCGAATATGGACCTGATCAGAGTATCTCCGCAGCTGAATCTGTACAATTACAAATGGCCGATTCTGACGAACCAGGGAAATCTCCCCCCCGCCAAGACTGTATTCGAAGACGGCGACCGCTGTGGAGTGAACATCGATTCATACGTCTGCGCCGGCTGCATCACCAGCGGCAGCACAGTCAGGCGTTCTATCCTCGGCCCTCTCTGCAAGGTTAACAGCTATAGCCTGGTAGAGGAGTCAATTCTGTTTGAAAACGTCAGCGTCGGGAGGCACGTCAAGATCAGGCGGGCAATAATAGACAAGGGGGCGGTGATTCCGGACGGATCGACAATCGGCTACGACAGGGAAGCAGACTTGGCCAGCGGCTACACCATCACCGAATCAGGCATTGTCGTTGTGCCGCGCAGGGACAAATAATTAACACAGGGGCACTGAGTAAATCTTAAAGATATTTCAGTGCCTTTGTGGCTCAATGCTTAATCTGCTGTTTAAAAATCTTCGCCAAACATTCCAACAGCCTGTTATTCTCGTCACCGCTACGAACCGCAACTCGGAAGAAGCGTTCAGACAGCCCCATAAAACTGGAACAGTCGCGTATGATAATCCGGTGGGGCAGCAGGCGCTCTTTTAGTTCACGGGAAGTCATCCCCTCCCTGATCTCCACCAGCAGATAATTTACGCTTGAAGGATAGGGCTTGAACTGGGGAAACGGTGCCAGAATCTCGAAAAGCCGGCGCCGTTCCTGCCGTATGAACTCGAGAGTGTCATGATTGTGCTGGACATCCTGAAGAGCCGCAGCCCCGGCGGCAAGCGCCAGCGAATTAACACTCCATGGCCCCCCCATCGCGTCCAGCCGTTCGGCAAGAGTGGCATTACTGATGGAATACCCCAGACGCAGGCCAGGGATACCAAAGAATTTTGTCATCGAACGCAACACTATCGCGTTGTCGCTATGTACGATCATTCGCTTGGCCGAGGCTTCCTCGCAGAAATCCATAAACGCCTCATCCAGAACCAAAAAAGTGCCTGCCGACAGGCAGAGACTGTAAATCTTTTCTATGATTCGCTGTGGATAGAGCGTGCCGTTGGGATTTCCCGGATTACAGATAAAAAGCACATCAATGCCATCGGCCAGGGCCAGCTCCAACGCATCCGTGTCTATCGAAAAATTGTTTTCAGGTGTCAGGATAAAATGCTGTGCATCCCAATGGTGCTGATTTAGCGCCCGAACATATTCACTGAAAGACGGGGAGACAATCAGCGCCTTTTTGCCGGGGAGCATGGCAGGGAGATTATAGATAAGCTCGGTGGAGCCGTTGGCAATGGTAAAGTTGGCCGGTGAAAGTCCGTGATATTTTGCGAGCGCCTGTTTCAGTTCTTTGTGGCTGGTGTCAGGGTAATGAGCCAGGCTGTCCAGCGAGCAGATCAAGGTTTTATGCACCAGAGAAGACATGCCAAGCGGGTTTATGCTGGCGGAAAAATCTATTATCTGTTCGGGTGCGACGCCAAGCGTTCTGGCAACGGTGAATATATTGCCGCCATGATCATATGAATGGGACATGCAATCCTCTCAGACAGAAGGCTGCGACCATACAGATGACAGCCATCAACAGGGTTGAGATATACATCAGCTTAATCATTCCACGGTAGGCGCGCTCGTCAAGCGGCTGCAGAGCATCCCCGATAAACTCTTTCAACGACGAGGCTCCGTTATAGCTGGAAGCCCCACCGAATTGCACACCTAAGGCGCCGGCCGCAGCCGCTTCCGGATGTCCGCTGTTGGGAGATGGGTGTTTCAGTCGATCCCTGACTGTTATCCGTGCAGCATTGGATGTTGAAAGTCCGGCAAGCGGGGAAGATAATATCAGCAACAGCGCTGAGATGCGTGCCGGGACATAGTTGAGCAGATCATCCATCCGAGCCGACGCCCAACCCAGCTGCAGATAGCGCCGGTTCCTGTAGCCAACCATCGAATCGAGGGTACTGACCGCCTTGTAGGCGATCGCGGCCACCGGACCACCGATCGTCAGCCAGAAAAGCGGCGCGATGATACCGTCGGACGTATTTTCCGCGACCGTTTCCACAACTCCGCGCCATATTTCGGACTCTTCAAGCTGGTCAGTATCACGCCCGACAATAAAGGACAGATAACGACGGGCGGCCGGAAGGTCGCCAGCCAGCAGCGCTGTGGCAACACGGGCAGATTCTTTATGCAGGGAGCGGGCGGCCAAACAGGTTGACGAGATTAAAACAGCAGCAACCCAACCGGCCAGCGGCAGCATGGCCGTAAGCGTCTTCAGCAGTATCCAGGTTATGCCGGAAGAACTGATGACTACCACCAGCAGCAGCAGGACACCGGCCACACGCTCATTTAGCCAGACCCGGCGCAAGACGCGATCCAATAGATGAATCAACCGCCCCATAGCAACCACCGGATGCGGCAGCCAGTGCGGGTCTCCGATCAGCAGGTCGAGCAGAAGCGCCAGAAATATAATCAGTGAGTCAGCGGGCGTCACTGCCCAACCCGCAGATTGTCAGTATACGCTGCATGTCGAGATGCTTTTCAAACTGTTCCGCCAGTTGTTCATACGGATCGTACTGTGGCTGACTCTGCGTCCCGCGCCGGAGCGGCATCCCCTTTTCAAGACGAATACTGTTCAGATAGATTTCGCGGAAGCGACTGTTTTCGAAGAGGCCGTGCAGATAGGTGCCGAAGATTCTGCCATCAGGAGAAACCGCGCCGTCTTCTATTGAGACAGATGTGTCCCCGCGCCGGAAGATGCGAGAGAACGGGCGCAATCCCATGCCGAGGGTTGTCTGCCCCATATGAATTTCATATCCGGTCATGACACCGTTACACTCAGGAGCGACCGTCAACCCGGCTTCGTCCAGATGTGTAAGCGCCTGGTGAGTCTCTTTTTCAGACAACAGGATCGTTGTGGAAGGAAGAAGACCAAGCCCCTCCGCCTCTTTGATGGACGACTCAATTCCGTCAGGATCAAGAACCGCTGTTCCAAGCATTTGAAACCCGCCGCATATCCCGACAATATGCCCCTTAAAGTTACGTATTGCGCAAAAAAACCCGCGCTCCATCAGGAAATACAGATCTGCTATGGTTGACTTGCTGCCGGGCATGATCAGAACATCCAGCCCCTGCAGCTGGTCCGGCATCTCCACATAACTGAGATGAACATCCGCTTCGTTCTGCAGTGGATCAAAATCGGTAAAGTTAGAGATTCTCGGCAGCTTGAGAACCCCGATGTGTATTTTCCTGAGCCCGGTCATGATACTGACAACTTTGGAGCGCTGTCCCAAAGCCACACTGTCTTCGGCCGGCAGACTTATGTCCGCAAACCACGGCAGGACTCCCAGCACCGGAATACCGGTCCGCTGCTCAATAAAATCTATGCCTGGCTTCAGGATGCCGACATCACCGCGAAATTTATTAATGATGATCCCCTTGATGCTGGAGCGTTCCAGCGGCTTGAGGAGATCTATCGTGCCGATGATCTGGGCAAAAACACCGCCGCGGTCGATGTCGGCCACCAGAATAACGGGACACCCTGCCATTGCGGCTATCTTGAGGTTGGCAATATCCTTGTCTCTCAGGTTTATTTCCGAGATGCTTCCGGCCCCCTCAATGACAATGAACTCATATCCCTGACGGAGGCGGTCATAACTCTCCCGGATTTTGGCAAAAGCGGTCGGCTTGTAGGCGTCATATTCTGCAATAGACATATTGCCTACCGGTCTACCTTGAACAACGACCTGGCTGCCGGTATCCGAATTCGGCTTCAGCAGGACCGGGTTCATGTCGGTATGGGGATTAATTTCACACGCTTGGGCCTGGACCGCCTGGGCACGACCAATTTCCCCTCCCTCAGGGGTAACATATGAATTTAGCGACATATTCTGAGATTTAAATGGAGCAACAGTCAACCCGCGCCTTACTAGGCAACGGCAAAAAGCCGATGTGACAATCGATTTTCCGACATCTGAGGCGGTCCCGCAAAACATGACCGCTGCCGGCTTTAAAAGCGGCTCCTGATTTGCGACTGATTCTGTCTTGGCCACTCCGGACCCGTATTTGGCCGCGTAACCGCGCGGCGTTACAATGCGGCCCTCTGCATCAACAAAGCTGCTCGCATTGCCTATCAACACGATACTGGTCATGTCAATCTCATGGTCAAACATTTGCCCAAGAGTTGTAACGATGACCGCTTGTCCCTCACGGCAGGCGTTGCGCACGATCCCGACCGGAGTTTCGGGTGGGCGATGTGCCAGGATTATTTTTTGTGCTTCCTGAATCTGTGTCCTGCGGCTTTTACTGCGAGGGTTGTAGATGGAGATAACAAAATCCGCCCGGGCAGCTGCTTCCAGCCTGACCTTGATCAGATCCCAAGGGGTCAGCAGGTCAGACAGAGATATCACTGCAAAATCGTGCATCAGAGGAGCGCCAATCAGTGCGGCTGCAGCCTGAACGGCGGAAATACCGGGAATTATCTGAACGTCCAGACGGGGCAGGTCCGGGGTTTCTTTGGCATCCCTCTCCACCAGTTCCAGTACAAGACCGGCCATACCGTAAATCCCGGAATCTCCGCCTGATACCAGTGAGACAGACCTGCCGGCACGCGCCAGCCTGATCGCTTCACGGCAGCGTTCCAACTCCTTCATCATACCGGTTGAAATGACCTGTTTGCCTGCCAGCAGTGGCCGCACCAATTCAACATAATTGTCATACCCGACAATAACATCAGAAGACGCGATAGCCTGCCTGGCCGCATCGGTCAAATGAGTGGTAGCACCGGGACCGGTGCCTACGATATACAGTGGTGCCATGGTAGCCTCGAAGCGGAATTAGCAAATTAGGTAGAATCTGGTTGTGGAATCCGGGCTGATTCGTGGGAAATCACACAGAACGGGGTATCAGCATTAAATAATCAACCGTTATATGAAGCGTACAGCTGTTTGACACGCGCCAGATAGTTGCGTGTTTCGTGCGGCAGGCGGTCGGGGCTCCTGTCAACATTACCAGGGCCCCAGTTATAGGCAGCCAGGGCCGAATCTACGTTGCCGTTGTATCGTTGCAGCATATCTTTAAGAAAGCGGGTACCACCCATAACATTCTGCTCCGGGTCAAAGGAGTCATCCACCCCAAGCGAACGGGCGGTAGCAGGCATAAGCTGCATCAGCCCCCGTGCCCCGGCGTGTGAGACCGCCTGTGGGTTAAAGCCGCTTTCGGCCTTGATCACCGCCCTTATCAATCCGGCATCAACACCATATTTCCGGGACGCCTTTAAAACAATGGGATCAAGCCATGATGTGTCTGTGTTGGATTTTGGCACCTGCACCGCAAGTTTAGCTGTGTCAGGCACACCGGCAGCCAGTTCCTGCAGCTGCGAAGGCATGGCTACGTTCGGAGCCGGCAATGAATCTGCACCTTCGGCAAGATTGGCACGGTATGCCTGCAGAAGCGCGTGTGCCGAAGAAAACTGTGTTGAGCTTGGTGGAGCTGTGCTATCAGAGCCGGAATCGCCAGAAAGAGTAAGAGAGCTCTGCAGCATCTGCAGAGTAAGCGATTCCGCCAGCTCCATAGCCTTGCCGCTGGCGCTGGAAGCGAGAGGCTCTCCACTGCCCAGAGCTCTGTCCAGTTTCCCGGCAAAAGCGCCACTCTGCTGGGCAGAGTTACTGTCCGGCTTTTGTCGAAGCGGAGTGAGAGCATCCAACAATGAAAGTTTTTCTACTGCTATCGACATATCGGTTCAATCCTCGCTGAAAGTCAGGTTCTTTTTTTTCAGTTTTTCAATCAGAGTCGTCCGTTTTAAATTAAGCAGAAGAGCCGCCTCCTTCTTATTCCCTCCCGAACGGGCAAGAGCCTGCGTTATGAGATTGTTTTCAAACTCATCAACGGCAGAATTCAGACAGATTCCACCCTCCGGAAGCAGTCTGTCAACCGCCAGACCAGGCGCCTGAACCGATACCGGCTGTGATTCTTTTCCGGAAAGATATTTCTCGGGCAGATCATCTGGAACGATCAGACCGCTACCCTTCAGGATAACAAGCCTCTCAACCAGATTCTCAAGCTCCCGGATATTCCCCGGCCATTCATAGTTACATAGAATTCCGAGCGCATCGCGTGAAATACCCTTTACCGCATGGCGTTTATCGGCATTGAAGCGTGTCAAAAACGAATGAATCAGGATCGGTATATCATCCTGCCTCTCACGCAGAGGAGGAATGGTAATCGGAATAACCGACAGGCGGTAATAAAGATCTTCACGAAAATCGCGGCTGACCACAAGCTCCTCAAGATTTTTATTGGTAGCGGCCACAATGCGGACATCCACTTTTTGAGATCTTGATGCTCCGACCGGCTCAAACTCCCTGTTTTGGAGGACCCGCAACAGCTTTACCTGCAGGTTGGACTTCATATCGCCTATTTCATCCAGAAACAGGGTACCCCTGTCAGCCATCTCAAAGCGACCGATGCGGTTGGCGTAGGCCCCGGTGAAAGAACCCTTGACATGGCCGAACAACTCACTTTCCAGCAGATCATCCGGAATTGCGGCGCAGTTGACCGGCACAAAATTTTTAGCATTCCTGTCACTCAGCTGATGGATTGCCCTCGCTGCAAGTTCTTTGCCGGTTCCAGATTCACCCTGTATAAGGACCGTTGCATTTGAGGCGGCAACCTTGGTGATCAATTCAAACAGTTCCAGCATCGGTGCGCTTTTACCGATCATGGTTGCCGAAAGGAGCTGATTTTGGACGGAGCTACCGGTTGAGCGGTCATACATTTTCATAGACTGGTATTCTCGGGCACGCATCACGATACTTTCCAGCTCATCGAGATTAAGCGGCTTCGGCAGTGTAAAGACGGTATCAGAGACTGGTTTTTTAAGCTCTGCAGAAGTTGAGTCGCTGTACCCGATCAGCACCATAAGCGGATTAATCAGGGACATACGCTCTCTCAAATCCGGAGCAATCATCTCCAGATAAGCAAGATCTCCGATGACGATATCAACGTTATTCTTCTTCAAGGTGTCAAAAAATGGAGCGTCATTTACCGCAGCAGATATAATATATCCCTGATATGTCAAAAAAGCTGACACAAGGTCGCGGGTTTTAACATCATTATCCGCTATGAGAATGGTGCCGTTTTCGTACATAGCTGACCGCGCCCCCTTAATTACATGCAGAATCGTCTTTCATTACTACATGTATTGAGGCAAAAGTCAATAAAATGACTTGCAGACATTCACTCAATTTGCTGAAATATGCGCAAAATAAATCTCTGCTCTTTTCGACAGTTTTTTCGCATGTTGCTTGATATAGATTGAGAGGCATGATAAATTGCGCAACAAGTATAAATAGTGTAACTGCGCTGACAGTTACTACAGCTATCCCTTTTGCCCGAGGAGATTGATTTGATGCAGAATGCACTGGTACCGGTAAACGCTGACAACCTTCATGATGAACTTATCCAGCTGGTAAGCTTCAACCTCGATCAGGAAGAATACGGAGTGGATGTTCTCAAGGTACGCGAAATAATTCGCATGCCGATTGTCACCCGCGTGCCTAACACCCCAAACTATGTCGAGGGGGTTATCAACCTGCGCGGCAAAGTTGTTCCGATCATCTGCATGAGGAAAAAGTTCGGCCTGAGCGAAGCTGAAAACGACAAACAGACAAGAATCATGGTTATGGACATGGAAGGCGAACTGATGGGCTTCATTGTTGACGCCGTTTCTGAAGTCATAAGGATCTCCGGCAGCGACATCCAGCCATCCCCTGCAATGGTAGCTGGCAACATCGACCAGGAGTGCATTGCCGGAGTCATCAACCAGGCGGAACGCCTGCTCGTCTTACTCAATCTGGAGAAGATGTTTTCCCGTGATGAAAAGAACCTGTTCACAGGAATGTAATAAAATCTTACCTCCATTAAATTCACCAGGAGTCGCGCACCATGCCACCTATTGATTGTGAAGACCAGGAACTGCTGGACGGTTTTCTTGCAGAAACAACCGAGTTGCTTGAAAAACTTGACGATGACCTCATTACTCTTGAAAAGAGTTCCGATGACACCGATCTGATGAACCGGATTTTCCGGTCTATTCACACCATCAAAGGCGCCTCCAGCTTTTTGGGGTTTGATCTTCTGGTCAAAGTCACACATAAAACAGAAGACGTCCTGAACCGGCTCCGCAAGGGGGAACTGATTGTAACTCCTGACATCATGGATGTTATCCTGGAAGCTACGGACCTTGTCAAGCTTCTGGTAAGTGACATAAAAGCGGGCGATATCCAGGAACGGGAGACGGAAGGAACCATCAACAAGTTGTTACCGTTCCTTACTGAGGCCGCCGCAGTTCCCCCACCGGCAGCAGCAGCCGAGGCCACATCAGAACAACCACCAGCGGCACCTTCACCGGCAGCTGACGACTCGTCTGCGCCCGCTGAGACTGCGGCAGGCTCGGCACCGGCAGCCCCTGCAGCAGCCCCTCTACCTGTTCCAAAACCGGCTGCTGATGCAGCACCTAAAAAAGCCCCTGCCCCGCCTAAGCCAGCCGATGGAAAGGGGGATGACCTTTCCGACAACACAACGGTAAGGGTGGACGTAAAACGACTTGACGATCTGATGAACCAGGTCGGCGAGCTTGTGCTTGAGCGCAACCGCATGATCCAGATCAACCAGGACCTGCAACAGAATGATGCAAACCGCCCAGATTTTCACGAGGAGTTCGGGAAGCTCACCAAACGGATGAGCTTTGTCACCTCCGAATTGCAGATGCAGGTCCTCAAAATGCGTATGATACCTGTAGAAAAGGTATTTAAAAAGTTTCCCCGTATCGTCCGCAGCATGTCCAGAGATCTGGGCAAAGAGGTTGATCTGCAGATTGTAGGTGAAGAGACTGAGCTGGATAGATCCGTTGTAGATGAAATCGGCGATCCCTTGATTCACCTTATCCGCAACGCCATGGATCACGGCCTTGAAACCCCTGAAGAACGCCTTGCCGCCGGAAAGTCACGGTGCGGCACACTTGTACTGGCTGCCGTACACGAGGGCAATCAGATCATCATCAGCATGAAAGATGACGGCCGCGGCATAGATACCGAACGAGTCGGGCGCAAAGCAATTGAGAAGGGGTTGATCACTGAAGATCAGTTTGCCGCCATGGGGCAGCGTGAAATATTTGACCTGCTGTTCCTCCCCGGATTTTCCACCAAGGAGAAAGCCACCGATCTTTCCGGGCGCGGTGTCGGCATGGACGTTGTCAAAACCAACATCAAAAAATTGAATGGTCTGATAGAAATCAAGAGCACCAAAGGGCTCGGATCCGAATTCATCCTGCGTTTGCCGCTTACACTGGCTATTATCCAGTCCCTGCTGGTTGAAGTTGAAGGGGAAATCTACTCCATTCCACTTTCGTCCGTTCTGGAAACACTCCGCGTCGACCAGCGCCAATTCCACCTTATCGGCGGGCAGGAAGTCCTGAAGCTGCGCGACATAGTGCTGCCGCTGATCCGCTTGCAGAAAATATTCAATGTCCAACAGCGCGGTGAAGTTGACAACTTCTGTTATGTCGTCGTGGTTGGTGCCGCCGAAAAGAGAATGGGGCTGGTAGTCACCAGACTTGTCGGACAGCAGGAAGTTGCCATCAAGTCGCTTGGCAACTATCTGGCAAACATCCCCGGCATCGCCGGCTCTACCATCCTTGGTGACGGCCGCGTTGCCCTGATCATTGACCCGGTAGCAATGTCAGAGGTCTGCGAGTAAACAAAACACCAACTGCTGCACAGTCTCGATGTCCAGCAGAGTACATGCAATGACGCCCAAGGAGTGAAACGTGGCCATCAGTGATAAAGATTTTGAACAACTCCGCGATTTTATTTACAACATTTGCGGTATGTATTTCCATACGACCAAGAAGTATTTTTTGGAAAGCCGCCTTACCAGGCGTATGGAAGCCACCGGCACCAAAACATACCAGGATTATTATCTCCTGCTCAAATCCGCCCGTGGGTCGGAAGAATTAAAGTTTCTGATGGATGAGATAACCACCAACGAAACTTATTTTTTCCGCAACGTCCCACAGTTGGCGGCGCTTGAGAACAAACTGTTACCTGAAATTGTTGAAGCCAAAAACAAAATGGGATTCCGCAAACTGCGGATCTGGAGTGCCGCCTCATCTTCCGGAGAAGAAGCCTACACTATGGCTATGATTCTCCTTGAAAAGCGCTCTACCCTGCTGAAAGACTGGATCATTGAAATAGTCGGCACAGACATCAATGAAACGGTTATAGCACAGGCCAAGGAGGGGATTTACAACGCCTATTCGGTCAGAAACATACCGGATGTTTACAAGCGCAAATACATCAAAGAGGACAACGGCAAGTTCATCCTCTCCCCTGAAGTCAAAAAATTTGTCACCTTCAACAAACTCAACCTTTACGAAGATTCTAAAATGATTTTTATGAAGAGCTTCGATTTTATCTTCTGCGCCAATGTCCTGATATATTTTGACACAGCTTCGAAATCAAAAGTCGTCCAGCACTTTTACAATAACCTGCAACCCTACGGTTACTTCTTTGTCGGCCAGTCTGAATCCCTGCACGGCGTCAATGACAAGTTCAAGACTGTTCACTTTCCCGGTGGTTTTGGCTACAAAAAATAGCCCGAGAGGTTTTATTTTATGGATAAGAATCAGATGATAGAACGGGCCGAAATATTGGTGGGGGCTGTTGATGACCTTCCCACCATACCGATTGTCGCAACCAAGGTACTGCAACTACTTGATAACCCTGATGTCAGCGTTGAAGAGATAGCCGACCTGATGCTGTCTGACCAGGTTATGACTGCACGTGTCATGAAGCTGATCAACTCCCCTGTCTACAAGCCGACGCAGGAGATAACCTCTCTGAAACGCGCTCTGGTGTACCTCGGCTTGCGTCATGTCCGCGAACTGGCCCTGACAACATCGGTTATCAACGCGTTCGACGGGACATCAGGAGCGTTGGAGCTGAATGCGTTTTGGGAACATTCCTTCGGGGTCGGCATGGTATCCAAAATCATCGCTCAGAAGATCGGCTATCAAGACCTGGAAAAGGCTTATATTGCCGGAATCATCCACGATCTCGGCGAAGTTTTTTTAAGCAACTTCCTTCGTGAACCTTTTATGGAAGTGCTGGAACATATCAAAGCCCATCCGGTTAAACTTGTCGATGCCGAAGCGGAACTGCTCGGCACAACACACTGCGAAATAGGTCTCTGCATGGCGCGCAAGTGGAATTTTCCTGAGGCTTATTGTGATGTCATAGCCTATCACCACAGCCCCGGCGAGGCCACAGTCGATCCAATTTTATGTGCCATCGTAAATCTGGCCGATCTGTTCTGCACGGTTCGTGAATTAAACTACGGCGGCCGCGAATGGATAAGTTTTAATTTGAGTGAGGAAGAAGCCTGGACTATTCTTAAAAACGAGTCGCCTGCATTCGCAGACATGGATGTGGAACGCTTCTGTTACGAACTTGATGATGCTATTCCAGATGTAAAGGAACTGGTCTCCTCTATTTTCACCCCATAATGACCTTTAAAAGAGGAGCAAAGTGCGTTAACTAAGAAATTATCTGAGAATTACAGCAGACAATTGCTTATAACTTACTAAAAGGCGATTCACTGATGATTATAGCGCAGCAAACAAAAACCCGAATTCTCATCGTCGATGACTCATCGTTCATGCGCATGGCTATCCGCAGTGTCCTGTCAAAAGATCCGTCCTTTGATATTGTCGGCACCGCAGCTGACGGCATAGAAGGTGTTGAAAAAGCTATAGCACTCAAACCTGACCTTATCACGATGGACGTCGAAATGCCGCGCATGGACGGCATTGCCGCCTTGAAACAGATCATGGCCAAGGCGCCGACCAAAGTTATAATGGTGTCGACCCTGACAAACGAAGGAGCCAAATCAACGTTCGAAGCGCTTGATGCCGGAGCGCTTGATTATATCCCGAAAAACGTAACTGACTCGTCAGACGCCCAGAATGCTTTCCGGCAGGAGTTGATGCGCAAGGTCAAGGAAGCGATTGCATCGCGCATACACCGCATGCCAGGCTCCACACACACTTTAGTACGCCCTGCGACTTCAGTAGCCCCGGCACCACAACGGCCAACATCATCAAAGTTCCTCGGAAAGAAAATTCAGTACGTCGGCATTGGTGCCTCTACCGGTGGGCCGGTTGCCCTGCAGGAAGTCCTCTCCCGCATCCCGGTAAATTTTCCGTACGGTGTCATGGTCGGTATTCACATGCCAAAAGCCTTCACAGGACCATACGCAGACCGGCTTAATGCCAAATGTTCCATGACCATCCGGGAAGCGGTCGACGGTGACATACTCAAGCCTGGATTGGCTCTGATTGCACCCGGGGGCATGCATACGACGCTGGTTCGCAAGGGATCTCAACTTGTCGTCAAGACCCAACCAACCAGCACATATCCTCAGTATGTTTATATCCCATCTGTTGACCTGATAATTTCCAGCATGGCGGAAGCGACCAACGGGGCGATGCTCGGGGTAATCCTGACCGGGATGGGCAATGATGGTTTCAAGGGGATGCAGCTGCTTAAACAGAAAGGTGGAGTTACAATTGCGCAGGATGAGGCAAGTTCAACCATTTACGGCATGCCAAAAGCCTGTGTTGACGGTGGTGTTGCCGATGAAGTGCTGCCGCTCGGACAGATCGGATTTGAGATTTCCAAGTTTATGTGATCCGGCAAAGACATTGTTACAGAACAGATTAAAGGGCGGCCTGTCAGGTCGCCCTTCGACGTTTAACGATCAGCATACACAACCAGCCCCGACCTTGAAACCTCAACCCGACAGTTTGAAAAACCGCGGCGTTTGAGGCGAAACATTATCAAGGGGGCAACCAATGGGTGTACGCCCGCAAGAATCAGAGGGAAATGGGTGTAAGTCATACCCATAAGCGCATTCACTGTCGCTCTTAAGTTGCTTGGACGCTCCACTATTCTACAACCCTGCATCTCTCTGCCGGATTTCATTGCCTAGCCATGCTCACTGGTCTCATGAAACACCAGCCCCTTCCAGCTCTCAATGGTATTGTCAAGACGCCACTGACTGCCGGCCATATAGGTCAGTTTACCTTCTCCATCAATATAGACGTGCATGGCTTCCTTCTTTTCAAAATCTTCTATCAGCTTCTTTTCCCCGGTGACCCAGCGGGCCGTAACGTAACTGACCGGCTCAAAAGCAACCTTGACGCTGTATTCGTGTTCAAGACGGTGCATAACCACCTCAAACTGCAGCAGACCGACCGCACCGATAACCCAGTCCGCACCCATCAGCGGCTTAAACACCTGAGTGGCCCCTTCTTCAGCCAGCTGCACCAACCCCTTCTCAAGAGCCTTTGACTTCATCGGGTTGAGGAGGCGCACCTTGCGAAAGTGCTCAGGCGCAAAGCTTGGAATACCGGTGAATTTAAGGTCTTCGCCGCTCGTGAAGGTATCGCCGATTTTGATCGTACCGTGATTATGGATACCGATAATATCGCCAGGCCATGCTTCCTCAACATTGGTACGGTCCTGAGCCATGAAGATAGTCGCGTTAGCAATCTGAACGTCACGGCCAAGGCGAACATGGCGGACCTTCATACCGCGGGTAAACTTGCCGGAACAAATCCGGAAAAAAGCTATACGGTCACGGTGAGCCGGATCCATATTTGCCTGGATCTTGAAGGTAAAGCCACTGAAGGGCTCTTCATATGGGGACACGGTACGTGTGACCGTCTCACGCGGCAGCGGGTGCGGTGCGTACTGGACAAAAGCGTCCAGCAGTTGTTGCACGCCAAAGGTATTAATGGCGCTGCCGAAGAAAACCGGTGTTTGCCGCCCGGCAAGGTATGCTGACATGTCGAAGGGATTAGCGGCCCCCTCCAACAGTGCTATGTCATTTCTCAGTTCCTCAACCTGGCTTCCCAGCAGTTCATCAAGACGGGGGTCGTCCAGGCCGGTTACAGTCAAGACTTCCCCGGTCCCATTGTCTGCCTCTGCATCGAAAAAAATCAGCTCTTTTGTATAAAGGTGATAGGTACCGCGAAAACGCTTGCCCATTCCGATCGGCCAGGTGATCGGAGCCGTCTGCATATGGAGGTTCTTTTCAATATCATCCAGCAGGTCAAACGGCTCCTGTCCCTCACGGTCAAGCTTGTTCATGAATGTCATGATCGGGGTGTGGCGCAGTCGACAGACCTCAAGCAGCTTTTTGGTCTGGCTTTCGACGCCTTTTACCGAGTCGATCACCATCAATACCGAGTCCACTGCGGTCAAGACACGATATGTATCTTCTGAAAAATCGTTATGGCCGGGGGTATCAAGAAGATTTATTTCACACTGGTCGTAGGTAAACTTCATGACCGACGAAGTAACAGAGATCCCACGCTGTTTTTCCAGATCCATCCAGTCGGATGTTGCATGCCGGGCACTCTTTCGGGCACGAACCTCGCCGGCCTGCTGAATGGCACCGCCAAAAAGCAGCAGTTTCTCTGTAATGGTTGTCTTGCCGGCATCAGGATGACTGATAATGGCAAAGGTGCGGCGTTTTTCAACTTCTTTCTGGTTGAACAGTTCCACGAGGTGTAACTCCTTTATGACCTGAAGACCAGCCGGTCAAGACACCATCTGCCGCCACCGGCGATCATCAGATAGAGAGCTATGCCCAGCAGGGCAATATTGTATTCGATGCCGTGTCCGCGGCCGGCGACACAGTTCAAATTTAGAAAAAAACCGTGAGCCCAGTGAATTTTATAGATGGCCACCAGCATTACCGCCGAGATACCTGCCGCCGAGAGACGCGTCAGAAAGCCGGTCAGTATGCCGAAACCGCCCCCGAATTCAGCGATTATCGCCAGTAGCGTGAAGATCGGCGGAATCCCCATTTTTTCTTCATAGGTATTAAACGTCCACGTCAGGCCATGTCCGCCGAAAAGTCCCAACAGCTTCTGGGAACCATGGGCCATAAATATCAGCCCGAGCGGTATGCGGAGCATCAAGGGTGCAAACAGGTCTGTTGCGTCAAAACTTCCCTTAGCCATGCCCAACCTCCACGGTCTCCCCATTAAGCGGGGCAATTATACGGCCTGTCAATAATTCAGCGTAATCGTTTAGCGACACACATGACATCATATGGCTTGCCTCTGAAATCGGTAAGATAAGTATAATTCATCCCTGCGGCCGAGCACGCAGAAATCTTGGCTTTCAACTCCTCCTCACTAACTTTGGAGCAGCCTGCCAACAGAGTGAGCAGCAAAACAAGTACAATTCTCATCTGTCTTCCTCAAACCTTCGGTTAATTTTAAAAAAACTGGATGGCTATCTGTACAAAAAAGTGCGGGTAGCGTATTCCGACGAGGGGTTCGATGAAGGGAGCGACCTGGATACCAACATTTTTGAGACAGCAGGCTTGATACAGAAGGCACTTGAATTAAATAAAATGGTGGGCGGCATGGGATTCGAACCCACGACCCCAGGCTTCGGAGGCCTGTACTCTATCCAGCTGAGCTAACCGCCCGTAAAGCAATCTTCAAGATCCATTCTTAGCTGAAGATGATTACACTATTTAGCCTGCCAACTCAAGTCATAAATCTGTCTTTTTACCGTTTGCTCTGTTATGATGCCAAATACTGTAAGTCGCCGAACGTCAGTTTGCTCTGTCACGGCATGTAACCGGAACAGTCTAGGTTTTTTGTACCGGTTTTCCGGGTGTGGACCACGAAACGAGAGCGCTTAATGCCAGCCAAGATCAAAGTTATTGGATTAACCGGCGGAATTGCCACCGGCAAGAGCTCAGTTGCCCACTTTTTCACCGAGCATGGCATAACGGTAATTGATGCAGATCAGCTTGCCAGGGATGCGGTGCTACCGGACAGCCCGGCGTTGGCTCGGATCGTCACGACCTTTGGAAGAGAGGTGTTGAAGACTGACGGCACCATCGATCGTAAGCGCTTGGGTGAAATCATCTTCTCAGACCCCGAGAAACGACGTCAGCTTGAAAACATCCTGCATCCAGAGATACGAAAGCAGGCTGAAGAGCAAATAGCGTCGGCTGCTGCCGCCGGTCAAAAGCACTTGATCTACATGGCACCATTCTGATTGAAGCGGGAGCCACCGATCGGGTTGACGACATCTGGGTCGTGACTGTTAGACCCGAGATCCAGTTGCAGCGGCTCATGCAGCGTGACGGCGTCAGCCTCGACCAGGCACAACGCATGATCGCCAGCCAGATGCCGCTATCCGAAAAAGAAAGCCACGGGAGTGTCGTCATAGACAACAGCGGAACCGAAGCAGATACACGGACGATTTTAGAAACCGTCTGGGCAAAAGAGACCGGGAGCATCAATGAGTAAATCAAATCACATTTTAAGACCGGGGCAGCGCCAGGCTAAACGCCCCGAAAAGATAACCGCACACACTTCGGCATCACCGCAGGCCAAAACCACAGCGACCGCAACTGCACCTTCGACGAACCGCGACGCGGTTCTGAACTGTTTTGCCGCAGTGCCTCGCGGAGCTGAAGAACTGGCTGCGGCAGAACTGACCGCTATTGGAATCAGCACTGTAACTCCTGGAAAGGGTGGAGTATCTTTTTCTACTGACCGGGCCGGGCTCTACCGTGCCAATCTCTGGCTGCGGACCGCCAGCCGCGTGCTTGTCCAGCTGGTACAGTTCCCCTGTTCTAGCCCGGCGGAACTGTACGCAGGAGTACACGCGATACCGTGGCAGGAGCTGATCACTCCGGAAATGACCCTGGCGGTTGACTGCTCCCTGCGCGATTCAGCCCTGACACATTCCGGTTTTGTTGCTCTCAAAACCAAGGATGCCATTGTAGACCGCATTCGCGAAGCATGCGGCCAACGGCCAAATGTTGACACAGCCTCGCCGGACGTACGCATCAATGTCCATCTTCACAAAAACGCCTGCACAATCAGCCTCGACAGCTCCGGAGATTCCCTTG
>Ga0123338_10001567_pt1 | contig 22169 bp, 17 predicted proteins | sample grotaG_FD_89793 | JGI IMG/M metagenome (GOLD analysis project Ga0123338, IMG submission 89793) | Glacier valley bacterial and archeal communities from Borup Fiord, Nunavut, Canada, to study Microbial Dark Matter (Phase II) -... | ecosystem: Environmental > Aquatic > Freshwater > Ice > Glacier ...
AGTAGTAGCTTCAGTATTTTTGCTGATATTACAGGGCTGTGTTCTGCTCTTTTCAGATTAACTTTTTCCGCAATGTTAGCCTAGTGGTATGTAGATACTATTTAGTCTACTCACCATGAAAAATTATAAATATGCGCCCTTTAAATTTCCTTGGTTCATTTCAGCCGTCCCGGTTTCTGCGTTTGGCAGTACCTGTTATAGCAGCGATGACGCTTGCTGGCAGCATTCATCCGGCTCAAGCTGCTTCTGTGAAAGAATCTCATACTCAAAGCGTAGTTATTAATACTCCTTCCCAAACGGCTAGTAGCGTCCAATACCTCGCTATGGGGGTTTCTCCTTGGGGATTGATTGCGGTAATTGCCGTCGGTGGGATTGTGATTTTTGTACCGCTGTTTTTTGGCGGACTGGTGGTAATTAGCGAACGCGAGGTTGGTGTCGTTGTCAAGAAATTTACGATTTCTGGTCGCGGTCTACCTGCCGGACATTTGGTGGCTTTAGATAATGAAGCGGGTTATCAGGCAGATACTTTAGCACCTGGTTGGCACTGGGGTTATTGGCCTTGGCAATATTCGGTGAGTAAAGAGTCTGTAGTTGTTGTCCCTCAAGGTGAAATAGCCCTTGTGGTCGCAGAGGATGGGGTGTCAATCCCACCAGAACGGATTTTAGGTCAAGTTGTTGATTGTGATAATTTTCAGGATGCCCGTAAGTTCTTGACTCATAGCGGTGAAAAAGGTCGGCAGATGGCTTTTCTGACGGCAGGTACCTACCGCATTAATACGGCTTTATTTAAGGTAATTAAAGCTGATAGCGCCTCCAAACATGGGATGAGTCCGGATCAGTTGCGGGTGTACAGTGTGACGGCGGAAAAAGTGGGGATTGTCACTACCCTAGCCGGGATGCCAATTCCTGAAGGTGAAATTGCTGGCCCTGTGATTGGCGATCATGATAACTTCCAAAATGGTCAAAAATTTATTGAGGGTGGTGGACGACGCGGTCTCCAAGAGCAGATTTTACTGTCTGGAACTTGGAATATCAATCCTTGGTTTGCGGCGATTGAACAAGTGCCAATGACAGAAATTCCCATCGGTTATGTCGGTGTTGTGATTTCTTTTGTCGGGAAGGCTCAGGTGGATGTCAGCGGTGCTGCCTTCACCCACGGTAATTTGGTGAATACTGGTCATAAAGGGGTATGGGTAGAACCGTTGTATCCAGGGAAACACCCACTCAATACGCGGATTATGAAAGTGGAGTTTGTACCAACGATCAATATCGTCTTGAACTGGTCAGAACGCACTGAACGGCATAAGTATGATGCTAATTTGGCACCTCTGACTGTACGTTCTACTGATGGTTTTGCCTTTGATTTGGAAGTATCGCAAATTATCCATGTTGGGGCTTTGGATGCGCCGAAAGTGATTTCTCGTGTCGGTTCGATGCAGAATCTGGTCGATAATGTCTTGGAACCAAGTATTGGTAATTATTTCCGCAACTCGGCTCAAGATTATACAGTACTAGACTTTTTAAATGCTCGTAGCGAGCGGCAAGCGGAGGCAGCAGATTATATTAAAGCTGCACTGCGGAGTTATGATGTTCAAGCGATCGACACTTTGATTGGCAATATTCAACCGCCCGCATCGCTGATGGAAACGCAAATGCAGCGGAAGCTGGCGGAGGAACAACGCAAAACTTACGAAGTACAGCAGATGGCGCAAACCCAACGTCAGCAACTAGTTAGGGAAACGGCGCTGGCTGATATTCAGCAAGAAATGGTGAAATCAGAGCAAAGTGTGCAGATTTCTGATTTGAAATCCCAAGCGCAAATTAAACAGGCCACGGGTGAGGCTGAGTCAATTAGGCTGCGGGCTGTGGGTGAAGCTGAAGGTATCCGGGCGACTGGTAATGCGAAGGCTGAAACTTACAGTGCTGGTGTGGAAGCTTTAGGGGCGCAAAGTTATACGGCGATGCAACTGATGCAGATTATTGGCGATGGTCATGTCCGCTTGATTCCTGATGTTTTAGTTGGGCAAAACGGTTCTAGTGCTGGTTTGGTAGATGGATTACTGGCGATGATTTTGTGGAATCAAAAGCAAGGTTTTATACCTAGTCAGTCTGCGGAAGCGTTGGATGCTTTAGGTGATACTTCAGCTGTGGAAACTAATGGTAATAACCCGGTGGTTCCTCGTTCTAATTAAATTATCTATAAACGAACCGCAAAGGACGCGAAGGACACGAAGGAAGGAAGGAAGGAAGGAAGGAAGGAAGGGTAATGAATTTAGCTGAGGTACTGCAGGTAGAAGGGGTGCTGAGTGAGGCTCAGATTTGGCGACTATTGCGGGATGTGTTACCAGTGCTTAAATTGCTGCACGATCGCAACTTAATTCACGGTGACATCCAACCTAAAAATATTCGTCGTCATCAGGGTAATTTTATCTTAATTGAGCTTCACGACAGCATCAGTAGTCCTGAATATGTAGCGCCGGAACAACTCCGAGGGCTAGCGGTTCCTCAAAGTGACCTTTATAGCTTGGGTGTTACTTGCATCCACCTTTTGACGGATATTCCGCCTTTTGATTTGTTTGATGTTAATGATGATTGTTGGGCTTGGGAACCGTATTTACCCTCACCAGTTAGTAGTCGCTTAACTCAGATCCTCAATAAACTTCTCCAAACTACCATCAGCCAGCGCTTTCAATCTGCTGGTGAAATCATGCGACTTCTGGGTATTAACTCCTTAATCGCTACTCCTCCCACCCCAAAATGTCATAGTTTACGCATCTTCAAAGGACATACGGCGGCTGTTAATGCTGTAGCTTTGAACCCTGATGGTCAAATAGCTAGCGTCAGCGCTGACAAAACTACCCGCTTATGGGATATCAACACGGAAAAGGCGATTTGCATAGCATACAAACATACAGATAGTGTGAATTCTGTCGCTTTCAATCTTGATGGTACAATCGCCACGGCTAGCAGCGATCGCACGCTCAAATTATGGTCAAGTTCTCTCCAAGAAATTTTCACTTTTACCGGACATACCCGCGCTGTGAAATCCGTAAGTTTCCATCCCAATGGTCAAATACTGGCGAGTGGTAGTTGGGATAAAACAATTAAATTGTGGAATATACGGACTGGGCAAGAAATTTATACTTTGACGGGGCATCAATTACAAGTCACCAGCGTGGCTTTTAGTTCTCAAGGCATTTTAGCTAGTGCTAGTTTTGACAGAACAATTTGCCTCTGGCAAAGTGACACATGGGAAAACCGCCCGGTAATAACCCTTGTTGGTCATGTTCAGGCGGTTTTGGCAGTCGCTTTTAGTCCTAATGGTCAAATCCTTGCCACAGGTAGCGATGATAAAACCATTAAGTTGTGGGATGTCAGCACCAGTGAAGTAATTCACACACTGTCAGGGCATTGTTGGTCAGTGGTGACAGTGGTTTTTAGTGCTGATGGCGAAACGCTAATTAGTGGAAGTTGGGATAAAACAGTGAAATTTTGGCGGGTCAGTACTGGGGAAGAAATTGCTACTTTTACAGGACATGAAGACTCTGTACTAGCGGTGGCTGTTGGCCCTGATGCCGTGGCTAGTTGTAGCAAAGACAAGACCGTACAATTAATTTCTCTACCTGATGTATCCTTGCCTTAGGCGCTACCTGTGAAGGTAACTTCCGGAAATTTCGTCTGTGCTTCCGCCATTGGTCGGCGTCTACCTTCTTCTTGCCAGTAATTAATGACTTCGGTTCCTTTGTTGAGTAACTCAACTCGGTCGGCGTCACTAATCCAGTGTTTGGCTTCTAACTCGTTTTTGAGTTCTTCCCACGCATCATTTCTGGGCCAGAAGAAGTAACGTGTCAATGGACTGGTTCCTTTACCGACGATTTGATCGACGGCTAAGGCGACGTTTTCGTCTAACCATAGAATTTTCAAGATAAATTTGGTCAATTACACCTCATCGCACTATCCGGGCAAAATTTAATTCATGTGCGATCTTGGATCTTATCGCAAACACGAGCTAAAATACATTCATGCAACCAAAAACTACCGTAGTTTTCGATATTGACGGTGTCATCCGTGATGTTGGCGGTTCTTACCGTCTCGCCTTAGCCGATACGGTGGAACATTTTACCCACGGTGCTTATCGTCCGACATCTGTAGAAATTGATGAATTGAAGGCGGAAGGAATTTGGAATAATGACTGGGAAGCATCCCGAGAATTAATTTCTCGACATTATGGTCAGCCTGCATCCGACTACGAAGCGATTGTTGCCTTTTTTCAATCCCGTTACCGAGGTACTGATGAGCAAAATTGGACAGGATATATTTGCAATGAACCATTATTGTTGCCAACAAGTTATTTTGAGCAACTAACTACAGCGGGAATTTCTTGGGGATTTTTCAGCGGTGCGACTCGCGCCTCGGCTAACTATGTTTTAGAAAAACGCCTAGGTTTAAATTCTCCAGTATTAGTGGCGATGGAAGATGCACCTGGTAAACCTGACCCAACAGGACTTTTCGCAACTGTTAGTCAGTTAGCGAATAACATGTCACCAGTAATATATGTAGGAGATACAGTAGCCGACATGTACACCGTGGAGAAAGCACGGACACTATTTCCCAACCAGAAATGGATTGGAGTCGGCATTTTACCGCCTCACGTCCAGGAAACACCACAGCGTCGCGATGCTTATACTCAGACACTACTTACCGCCGGAGCCGCTATAGTTTTCAGTAACGTGCAAGAACTGACCGTAACACAAATTCATGCCTTGCTGTGAACAATGAATGTGTCCCCCTAGACCTTCTTAGCTAACTGTTGTAGGGTCTGTAGGGTCATGAACTGCATTTGAGTACTGGAGTTGAATTGGCACAGTTCCTTGACCATTAGCCAGCGGGATTAAGAGAGATTACGCAAATGTAAGATAACCTCACGCGTTAGCGTGATTCTGTTTGCGAAGCCGAAGGTGTTAGTCGCAAAGGTTGTACGTCTAACCGCTAAAGCTTTCGCTAGTATTTTTTTTTGCAGCTAACGCTAATGCTAATGCATGAGATTATCTTGCGTTGATCCTACTGCAATTTTAAGAACTTCTCCAAAGAAGCAACTATGCTAGGAGGCCAACGGCGGATATTTACCACCCAGTCTAAATCTTTATAACGACCGTCGAGTCCCACAGCGGCGACCCAGTTGCTTTCGGCTTCTCCTTGTTTTCCTTGTACCCAGTAGGCTGCACTTAAGGCTGCACGCATATCGGCAAATTGCGGATATTTACGGACGATGTTCCGCATTTGGCGGATTGCGTCGTCTTTTTTCCCGGTTTCGTAAAGGGCTAAGGCGTAGTTAGCACGGGCAAAGGCGAAATTTGGCGCTATATCGGCTGATTTTTTATAGTCAGCGATCGCATCCTCCCATTTTCCCAAACCGGCTTTGGCATTACCGCGATTATTATAACCCATCGCGTCTTTAGGATCAATTTCTAGGACTTTATTATAGTCCGCGATCGCTTCCTCCCATTTTCCCAAACCTTCTAATGCTGTCCCGCGATTTAAATATGGGTCAGTAACCAACGGGGCGAGTTCGACTGATTTATTGTAATCAGCAAGTGCCTCTGCTAATTTGTTTTGACTGACTCTGGCATTTCCTCGGTTACTCCAGGCTGCCGCATTCGTGGGAAATTTCTCAATAATCTGTGTCCAGTAAGTTTCCGCTTTGGCAAAGTCACCTTTATTGGTCGCCGCAAATGCCGAGTTTGCCAGGTCATCTAGTTGTTGAAACTGTTCTTCTGTAATATTTGGTGGTAATTCCGCCATTGCAGGCGTTGAAGAAAAAATTAGCCATAAACTCAGCAGAATTCCAATTAGTCGCATCATTTTTTTATCTCAAATTATAAATCTACCGCGATCGCACTATGGCAACAAAGTCAACTGTTGATTTGGCGGCTTGAATCCTAAATGTTTATAAGCGACAGCCGTTGCCATCCGACCGCGCTGTGTGCGGTGCAAGTAACCAATTTGCATCAAGTAAGGTTCGTAAACTTCCTCTATTGTCTGAGTATCTTCACCTGTCGCCGCCGCGATTGTCTCAAGTCCCACTGGTCCGCCGTTGAATTGTTCGATAATTACACTCAGCATCCGCCGGTCTGTCCAATCTAAGCCACAAGGATCGACTTGAAACAGTTCCAATGCTTCTGCTGCGACTGTCTCTGTCACTATGCCAGATAATTTAACTTCAGCGTAATCTCGGACACGTTTGAGTAAGCGGTTAGCAATACGTGGTGTCCCTCGACTCCGCCGCGCTACTTCCTCCGCCCCATCTTGACTAATTGGTGTCTGGAGTAATTCCGCAGTCCGCAAGACAATCTGACTGAGTTCTGCTACTTCATAAAACTTTAACTTTTGGACTAAACCAAAGCGATCGCGTAGTGGTGAAGTCAAAGCACCAGCGCGAGTTGTAGCTCCAACTAAAGTAAACTTTGGTAGCGGAATACTTTTAATCCGGGCGCTTGTACCCTTACCGCCATACACTATATCTAAACGAAAGTCTTCCATCGCTGGATAGAGAATTTCTTCAGTCATCCGCGATAAGCGATGAATTTCATCAATAAACAGTAAATCCCCTGGTTGCTGATTCACAAGTAACCCGGCGATATCCCGAGGACGTTCCAGAGCTGGGGCGCTGGTAATTTTGCAATTCACCCCCATCTCTGATGCTAAGATTAACGCCATTGTGGTTTTACCTAAACCTGGTGGCCCGTACAGCAGTAAGTGATCTAAAACTTCATTTCTGGCTTTAGCGGCTTTAATGGCAATATCTAAAACATCTTTGAGGTCTTTTTGTCCGATATAGTCAGCAAATCGCTGTGGACGAATGCTTTCTTCTTGTTTGTCTTGTTCATCAATCGCCGCTTCAGGTTTCAAAAGGTCAGTTGGCGGTGGCGCTTTCTCTGGCTTTCGCCGCGTTTTCGGTGGTTCGTTTTCATCTTGTGGCTGTGGTTTAGAGGAAATAATCGCCATAGTGAGTGCTGAGACAATTCCAAGATTGGCTGAGATTGGCACTGAGTGCTGAACGGCATTAGAATTTAGAATCTGAGCCGCTACTTGGAGTGCAAAAAAATATTATGTTGTCTAAGAGAATCTTACCGTGCTTGGATGTGAAGGCGGGACGGGTTGTTAAAGGTGTTAACTTTGTCAATCTGCAAGACGCTGGTGATCCGGTGGAGTTGGCGAAGGTCTACAACGAAGCTGGTGCAGATGAGTTAGTGTTTCTGGATATCACAGCTACTCACGAAGATAGAGGCACAATTCTGGATGTTGTGTATCGTACTGCTGAACAGGTGTTTATTCCTCTAACTGTGGGTGGAGGGATTCAATCCTTAGAAAATATTAAAGGTTTGTTACGAGCGGGCGCAGATAAAGTTAGTATTAATTCTGCGGCTGTGAGAGATCCTGATTTGATTAATAAAGCTAGCGATCGCTTTGGGAATCAGTGTATCGTTGTCGCCATTGATGCTCGTCGAAGATCTGATCTAGCCAATCCGGGTTGGGATGTGTATGTACGCGGCGGTAGAGAAAACACCGGGAAAGACGCTTTGCTTTGGGCGCAAGAAGTCGAAAAACGTGGTGCGGGAGAACTATTAGTGACGAGTATGGATGCTGATGGCACTCAAGCTGGGTATGATTTGGAACTGACTAGCGCCATTGCTAAAGCAGTGGAAATTCCTGTAATTGCCTCTGGTGGTGCCGGTAGTTGCGAACATATCCACGCGGCTTTAACTGAGGGCAAAGCAGAAGCAGCATTATTAGCTTCTTTGTTACATTACGGTCATTTGAGTGTTGAGCAGATTAAAAGATTTTTACGCGATCGCCAAGTACCAGTTCGACTTAATTATTGATTAGGTTTTCTGAGTGATTAGTTCATGTGATCAAATGATTGCCGTGTATACGGGAACTCGGAACTTATGTTACGATCATTTAACAAGATTTAACTTTTTTTAACATGTTGATACCTATTTTAGTTTTTGATGTTGCCTTAGTGGCTTGGTCGTTACATCTAATGCAAGAAGCTTACGCCCATCGCGAGTTTTCGATGATGCTGGCTAGTACACTTGTCGCCGTGGCTGCAGGCGGCATGATGGTGGTTTACTTCTTGATGGGGAACTGTATGAAATTTTTAATGCAAGTTTCTTAAATGCACTTGACTAATCGCTTATTATTAAGCTAGTATTAGTAATGCACCGTAAGGGGTTATAGCTCAGTTGGTAGAGCACCTCAATGGCATTGAGGGGGTCAGCGGTTCGAATCCGCTTAGCTCCATTTAATTAAGTTTTGTTGTCTGATAGAGTGTTGTGACTTGAAGGTAAAGTTAGACAAGTTGTCTGAGAGTATACCCTCTAACAAATATTTAATCCGAGCCGTCTCAAAACTTTGACTTGGCGAGCTACGTTGTTGAATTGTGTTGAAGCTGATCGTGAAAAATTTGATTGTCCTAAACTGTTGAAAACAAGGTAAATGAGATTACCAGAAGTCAATGAAGGGATGATTCTTGGGTTTGGACAGTATTCAACTGTTATGATGAGGGGCATTGAATATTGAAAAGTAATAGATCTCATGTCCGATCAATTCTTTGAGCGACCGATTCTCAACTCGCCCTATGAATATCCGGCTCAACATTGGGAATTAGATCGGGATGGTCTACCTACTAACCAGATTCTCCCACAGCGGCGACGTGCTGAATTTATCACGCCGATTCCGAAGCCAAAAAAACGGCGACAGGGGCATGTTCAGACAGAACTGATATTGTTCGGCACGGATGGATTGTCTACGGAAGCACAACAGTACGATCCAACTTCGATTATCAACAGTATTCGCGAACAGGTAGCCGCTTGGCGACAGTTGCCGAATCCAGATTCATGGCGAGTTACGCCAGAAACAGCTAGATTACTGCAACACTGGCGACATCATTCATTTCAAGCGATTCGTCCTTTCTTCTGCCAGGTGGAAGCTGTGGAGACGGCGATTTGGTTAGCGGAAGTTGCGCCGAATTTTGGGAAAGTGGGGAAGAGCTTCCTCGACCATATCGATAATGCGAATGAGGCAGCGAATCCAGAATTACTGCGCGTAGCTTTGAAACTGGCAACAGGAGCAGGGAAAACGACTGTGATGGCAATGCTTATCGCTTGGCAAACTGTCAATGCGGTACGTCATCCGCAGAGCAAACGGTTTACCCGTGGATTTTTGATCGTGACTCCAGGGATTACGATTCGCGATCGATTGCGGGTACTCCAGCCTAATGATCCTGATAGCTACTATGCCAGTCGTGAATTAGTTCCCAATGATATGTTGGGGGATATTGATCGCGCCAAGATTAAGATCGTTAACTATCATGCCTTCAAGCTCCGCGAGCGGATGGAGGTTTCCAAAGTAGGACGGTTGCTGCTGCAAGGACGGGGGGAGGAACTACAAACCCTGGAAACTGAGGGGCAAATGCTCCAACGGGTGATGCCAGAGTTGATGGGGATGAAGAATGTGATGGTCATCAATGATGAAGCTCACCATTGCTATCGCGAGAAACCACAGAATGAAGATTTGGTGGACTTAACGGGTGAAGAAAAGGACGAAGCCAAGAAAAATAACGAAGCGGCGCGGATGTGGATCTCTGGGTTGGAGATCGTGAAGCGGAAACTAGGCGTGGATATGGTATATGACTTGTCAGCGACACCATTTTTCTTGCGGGGTTCAGGCTATATAGAGGGGACGCTGTTTCCCTGGACGGTGAGCGATTTTTCGTTGATGGATGCGATCGAGTGTGGCATTGTCAAATTACCGCGCGTACCTGTGGCGGATAACGTCCCTGGTGGTGAAATGCCCAAGTTACGTAACTTATGGGAACACATTGGTAAAAAGATGCCGAAAAAGGGGCGGGGTAAATCCGGTCAGATCGACCCTTTGAGTTTGCCAGCGGAACTACAAACGGCACTAGAAGCACTATACGGGCACTATGAGAAGACTTACCAATTATGGGAAGATGCGGGGATTCGGGTACCACCAGTATTTATCGTGGTGTGTAACAACACCTCCACTTCCAAGCTGGTGTACGACTTTATTTCAGGCTTTGATCGCCTGCAGGAGGATGGGAAGATTACCCCTCATGCTGGCAGACTAAAGCTATTTCGCAACTATGACGAACATGGCAATCGGTTAGCGCGTCCGCGTACTCTATTGATCGATAGCGAACAGTTAGAGTCGGGTGAGGCACTAGATAATAATTTTCGAGAGATGGTGGCAGATGAGATCGAAAGCTTCCGGCGCGACTTGGTGCAACGGACTGGGGATAATGCTGCGGGACAAGCGATCGCTGATCGGGACTTGCTGCGTGAGGTAATGAATACGGTCGGGAAGGAAGGTAAGCTGGGCGAATCGATCCGTTGCGTGGTGTCGGTTTCGATGCTCACTGAGGGCTGGGACGTAAATTCTGTAACACACATTTTAGGGGTGCGGGCATTTGGGACGCAATTACTGTGCGAACAGGTTATCGGTCGGGCATTGCGGCGATACTCCTATGACTTGAATGAGGAGGGGCTGTTTGATGTAGAGTATGCCGATGTATTGGGCATTCCGTTTGACTTTACATCCAAGCCTGTCGTCGCACCGCCCAAGCCGCCCAGGGAGACGGTGCAAGTTAAGGCGATGAAACCCGATCGCAATGCCTTAGAAATTACGTTTCCGCGTGTCGAGGGCTATCGAGTAGAATTGCCAGAAGATAAGCTGTCAGCTAGTTTTACTAAAGATTCAGTGTTGGAGCTAACACCTGATCTGGTTGGGCCATCGGTAACGCAAAATCAGGGGATTTTGGGCGAAAGTGTGGAGTTGAATATGCTGCATTTGAACGATATTCGCTCCTCGACGATTATGTTCGAGCTGACTAAGCATCTTTTATACAACTACTACCGCGATCCTAATGAAGAGCCGAAACTATATTTGTTTGGGCAATTGAAGCGAATCGTCCGTCAGTGGCTGGATGGTGGTTATCTACGTTGTACTGGTGGTACCTCACCAGCACAGTTACAGTATCAAGAAATCAAAGATCTAGCGTGCGATCGCATCAAGACGGCAATTACGGCAGCGATCGTCGGCGAACGTCCAATTAAAGCGATTCTGGATGCCTATAACCCCACTGGTTCGACCGAAAATGTCAGTTTTACCACCTCGAAAGAAACACGCTGGCAGACCGATCCGCGTCGCTGTCAGATTAACTGGGTGGTGTGCGATAGCGACTGGGAAGCGGAATTTTGTCGGGTGGCGGAGGCTCATCCTCGCGTGCGGGCTTATGTGAAAAATCATAATTTGGGGTTGGAAGTCCCCTATTTATATGGCTCGACTCAACGAAAATACCTGCCAGATTTTATCGTGAAAATCGATGATGGACGAACGGATCTGCTGAATTTAATTGTCGAAATTAAGGGTTATCGCGGGGAAGATGCCAAGGATAAAGCGAGTGTGATGCAGACTTATTGGATTCCAGGGGTAAATAATTTGGGTAGCATGGGAAGGTGGGAGTTTGCAGAGTTTACCAGGGTATTTGAAATCGAGTCAGAGTTTAAAGATCTGGTTGATTCACTAACTCAGGTAAGTCAACAGGCGGGAGACTCAAGAAAAAGTACTTAGGAGACTAATACCATGACCCCTTTAAATGCTGAAGAACTAGACCTATTGGAGTCGGTAGAAAATGATGAATGGCAATCGATCCCCAATCTAGCTCAGGAGTTGCAATGCTATCAAGGCTATGCCCAGTCTCAAGCACTCTTCACAATTAGCATCGAACTACCTGTGGGCGATATGCGATCGCTACAAGACCTCGCACAGCAAACTGGAACTTCGGTATCGCTATCAGTTGCTGGTGTAATTCATCAGTATGTCGTTCGTCAGTCCTCACCTCATTCCTAGCGATCGCAGTACGCTCTATGCCACCCCGTCAACCCAAACCCTAAAATTCTTAGAAAATCGAAGTATTAAGGAGAGCTATGTTAAAAAGTTATGAAGCGATTTATGAAAACGGACAGGTGAAGTGGCTAGACGAACAGCCTACCGTCCAATCTGCCCGATTGATTGTAACGGTGCTAGAGGAAACTGTTTTGACTGTAAAACGGCGACATCCGCCAGCATCGATCGCTGGTAAAGGTAAAACATTAGGTGATATTGTCAGTCCGATCGTGGATGAAGAGGATTGGGAATGTCTCAAGTGATTGTGCTCGATACCCATATTTGGTTCTGGTTGATGACATCTGAGTTCGATCGATTTCCATCACATTGGCAGGATATTATCGCTACAGCAGAGCGAGTCGGGGTGTCTGCTATCTCTTGTTTTGAAATTGCTCTGGCGCAACAGCGGGGGCGATTGGAGTTACCTTGTGCTGCAAATGAATGGTTTCAGGAGGCATTGGAGCCAGCCGGAATTACGCTTTTGCCCATAATGCCCAATATTGCTTGCCGCGCTGTCGATTTGTCTCCCGTTCACAAAGACCCATTCGATCGATTGATAATAGCGACAGCCCTGGAATATAGGGCAAATCTAGCAAGCGTTGACAGCAATTTTCCGCTGTATCCCGAACTTGACTCTCATTTAATGAAATAGTTAATCTCAATGCCTAAGCAACCCAAACCCCAAAGTTCCCAGCAGATCGAATCCTTCAAACATCATGACGAACAACGCAAACACATCCCCACGGCTGAATATCAGTCGGTGATGGCGGAGGATGAGCAAAGTCCGATTCGGATTGCTTACCAACGCCGCAATCGGGATCTCGATCCGCAGTTAGTCTGGCGTGGGAAGGATGAGCAGGATTGGTCGGATTTGGTGGTGAGTGCGCCGCCGTTATACATCCAAGAGAAGATCCAGCCACAGGCGATTATCGAGGATTTGCGGCGACAAGCCGAAGATCGGCAAGCACCCAACAACGAACTTCAACTCGATTTGTTTGCGGATTTTAACGGTTTACCGAAGGATGCGACTGGGACAAAGTTTTATCAGCACGATGCCAACTGGACGAACCGGATGATTCTGGGCGATAGTCTACAAGTGATGGCGAGTTTGGCAGAGCGAGAAGGGTTGCGGGGAAAGGTGCAGTGTATTTATCTCGATCCGCCTTATGGGATTAAGTTCAATTCTAATTTCCAGTGGTCAACAACGAGTCGGGATGTGAAGGATGGCAAGGTCGATCAGATTACGCGGGAACCTGAACAAGTGAAGGCGTTTCGGGATACTTGGCGGGATGGGATTCATTCATATTTAACTTATCTGCGCGATCGATTAACGGTTGCGAGGGATTTGTTAACGGATAGTGGTTCGATCTTTGTGCAGATTGGTGATGAAAATGTTCATCGAGTTAGAAGTTTAATGGATGAAATTTTTGGAGTAGAAAATCTATGTTCTCAAATCATTTTCAAAAAGACAAGTGGTGCTGGAAGTCCAGGCGATTTATTAGAGGTTGCATCCGTGAGCGATCATTTACTTTGGTATGCAAAAGATAATCAGAATAAAAAATTTAGATATTTGTTTTTGACAAAAGGAATCAATCAAGGTGGAGCAGATGCTTATCGTCTTGTTAAACTTCTAGATGGACAAAGAAGAAGATTGTCTAAAGATGAAGAATTAAACCCTAATCTTATACCTTTAGGCTCAAGAATTTTACGGATGGATAATTTGACAAGTCAATCAGGTGTTGACAAAACTAGATACCCAGTCAAAATTCATGGTAGAACTTTCACCCCCAATAAAGGTGTATGGAAAACAAGTGAGCAAGGAATGGATAAACTGATTAAAGCTGGTCGGGTAGAACCTGCTACTACATCACTAAATTATCTTAGATTTTTGGATGATTTTTCAGCAATGAAAATCACTAATCTCTGGGATGATACAACTGTTAGTGGATCGAGCGAAAAAGTATATGTTGTCCAAACTAGTGTTAAAGTTATCCAACGCTGCATTCTAATGACCACAGACCCAGGCGATCTAGTTCTAGATCCCACCTGTGGCTCCGGTACCACCGCCTACGTTGCCGAACAATGGGGTCGCCGCTGGATTACCATCGACACCTCCCGCGTCGCCCTCGCCCTCGCTCGTGCCCGAATTATGGGTGCCCGCTACCCCTATTACCTCCTCGCCGACAGCCACGCCGGACAACAAAAAGAAGCTGAAATTACCCGCACCCATCCCGCCACCCACACTACCTACGGCAACATCCGCCAGGGCTTCATTTACGATCGCGTTCCCCACATCACTCTCAAATCGATCGCCAACAATACGGAAATCGACGTAATTTGGGAGAAATTCCAAACCACCCTTGAACCGCTGCGCCAAGCATTGAACGCGGAACTAGGCACCACTTGGGAAGAATGGGAAATCCCCCGCGAAGCAGGAGAAAGCTGGTCTAAATCGGTAATAGAACTGCATAGCCAATGGTGGATAAAACGGATCGCCAGACAAAAAGAAATCGACGGATCGATCGCCGCTAAAGCCGACCAAGAATTCCTCTATGATAAACCTTACGAAAACAAATCGATCGTCCGTGTCGCTGGTCCCTTCACCGTCGAAAGCCTCTCCCCCCACCGCGTTCTCGCCGTAGATGAAAACGACGAACTCATCGACCCCAGCAAAAACCCCACAAGTTCCGCAGAAGCCGATTTCGTCACAGTCATCCTCGAAAACCTCCGCACCGCAGGCGTTCAACAAGCCCACAAAGAAGACAAAATCGTCTTTACTACCCTCACCTGCTGGCCAGGAAAGTACATCTGTGCAGAAGGACGCTATCTCGAAGGCGAGAAAGAAAAACGCGCAGGCATCTTCATCGGCCCTGAATTTGGCACCGTCTCTCGCCCCGATCTCGTCGCCGCTACCCGCGAAGCTGGCGATGCCGGATTTAATGTTTTGATTGCCTGTGCATTTAGCTTTGATGCCCACTCCGCTGACTTTACCCAACTCGGACGCATTCCCGTCCTCAAAGCCCGCATGAACGCCGACCTCCACATGGCTGACGACCTTAAAAATACTGGTGCGGGCAACCTGTTTGTCATCTTCGGCGAACCCGATATCGAGATTACGAATACAGGCGATCAGCAAATTCAAGTCAAAATCAACGGTGTGGACGTATTCCGTCCCCAATCCGGCGAAGTCGAATCTAGTTGCGCCGACGGCATCGCCTGTTGGTTTATCGACACTGACTACAACGAGGAAAGCTTCTTTGTCCGTCATGCCTACTTCCTCGGAGCCAATGATCCCTACAAATCTTTAAAAACTACTCTTAAAGCAGAGATCGACGTTGAAATTTGGGAAAGCTTATATAGTGACACTTCTCGTCCCTTCGGCAAACCTAAGTCCGGTCGTATTGCTGTCAAGGTAATCAACCACCTGGGCGATGAAGTCATGAAAGTCTTTAATGTAGAGTAGTTTGATTTATTTATGTCCCGAATTGTTTCTCCACCACTTGACGAATTAGATACCCTTCGCACCCCGCTGAATGAGGGCGAAAAAATCGTACTAGATTTTTTCATAGCTAATCTCTCTGAAGATTGGGAAATCTATATTCAGCCGCACCTTAACGGTCTTCGTCCTGATTTCGTCTTACTTAATCCCAATGTTGGAATTGCTGTCTATGAAGTCAAGCATTGGGATCTCGATGCTATGCCTTATCGAGTAGAGGAAACTGAAAGAGGACTAGAATTATGGGCGACAAATAAACAAGGTAAAGACTTTAGAGTTAGTGATAATCCTGTTGATAAAATTCAGCATTACAAAAACAGAATCAATAATTTATATGCTCCACTAATCGGGCAAAAATGCGATGAAGGTAAGACAAGCTATTATGGACTAGTTACAGCCGGAATTATCTTTACGAAGGAAGCAACAGATAGAGTCAAAGAGCTACTTAGTCCCTTACTCAGTGAGTCTGCACAGAAGTATGTCCCAATAATTGGTATTGACCAACTGCAAAACAAGCGAATAGATCTGGTCTTGCGATCTAGCAAGAGAAATTCATCAGAATATATGAATGAAGAAATAGCCAGTCAGCTACGTGGCTGGCTGGTCGAACCTGATTTTGCTCAAGTACAAAGACAACCATTAGAGTTGAATGTAAAACAAAAAGCATTGTCTACGACTCGTACCAAATCTGGATATAGGCGCATTCGTGGATCGGCAGGTTCGGGAAAATCTTTAGTACTGGCTGACAGAGCCGCCAATCTTTCCACAGCAGGAAAAAATATTCTCATAGTTTCATTTAATATTACACTATGGCACTATCTACGAGACTTAGTTGTTCGTTGCAAAGTACCTGGATCGAAAGTAAATAATATCACTTATATGCACTTTCATGAATGGTGCAAAGACATCATCGTTAAAGGCGGTCTTGAATCTGACTACAATAAATTGTTTTGTGGTAAACATACGGATGAGGAAATCACTCAAAACTTAGAGAATAGGGTTGTATCACTAGCGGATGAAGCTATTGATAACATCATTCAAAATGCAGAGAATGGACAAACTAATCTAGAAAAATTCGATGCAATATTAGTAGATGAAGGACAAGACTTCAATTTGTATTGGTGGAATACTCTCAGACGGTTATTAAAAGAAAATGGAGAGATGCTATTAGTCGCCGATGAATCACAAGATCTTTACGATCGGGCGAAGAACTGGACAGATGAAGGAATGAAAGAGGCAGGCTTTAAAGGTGGTCCGTGGAATCAATTGGACATCTGTTATCGCACACCAGATAAACTTATTAGCTATCTAAAAGTATTTGCAGAAAAATATCTACCAGCATCAAACATTAAATTGATTAATGCTGAATCAGGAATGCTCGATTTATGGCCTGCTAATTTAAACTGGATACAAGTTACTTCAGCAAAATTTCTACCTGAAGTTTGTGCTGAATCTATCTTGAAAATACCTGAAGTTACAACCCCAGACATAGTAGCTTATCCAGATCTAATTCTCCTAATGCCAAATCATGGATTAGGCTTGAGTTGTGTCGAGATTATTAAGGCAAAAGGGCTGGAAGTTCTGCATATATTTTCTCAATATAAAAAAGAACAGAAGCCTAAAAAAATGAATTTTTTTATGGGTGCTGCAAATGTTAAAGCCTGTACCATTCATAGCTTCAAGGGATGGGAGGCGAGATACATGGTCATCGCGATCGATGACACAACAGACTTATCAGCGGTTTATGTCGCAATGAGCCGACTAAAGAGACATACGAGTGGTAGTCACCTCACGGTAGTTTGTTCAAATCCGAAGCTGAGAGATTTCGGCATAACATGGCCATCTTTTGCAGATCATTCGTTAACTAGATTAGAATCTCTCAAAGAAATACCTTTCTAAGATTCGATCGATATTGTCAGCAATTGCTCTATACATACAGTTAATATGGAATTTCGCATCGCCGATACCTTTGCCGACAGCCTCAGCAAACTGACTGGACAAGAGCAAAAAGCCGTTAAAACCACCGCATTCGACCTGCAACTCAACCCAGTAACTCCAGGAATGCGGTTTCATAAACTTGCTCGCGCCAAAGACCCGAACTTCTGTTCGGTCAGCATCAATATGGATATTCGCTTGATTATCCACAAAACCAATACCAGTCTGCTCCTGTGCTATGTCGCTCATCATGATGATGCCTATGCCTGGGCAAATCGCCGCAAAATCGAGCAGCATCCCAAAACGGGTGCAGCCCAGTTAGTAGAAGTGCGGGAGCGAGTAGAGGAGGTGACATACCAGCCGCTACCCGCAACACCTCGCACCCAGCAAAAACCGCTACTGTTTGCAGAATATGCAGAAGACGATCTCTTGAGCTACGGTATTCCCCGCGAATGGCTCTCGGATGTGCGCCAAGTGACTGAAGATTCTCTGTTCGACCTTGTAGAACATTTGCCCCAAGAAGCCATCGAAGTCCTGTTAGAACTAGCAACAGGTGGTAAACCATCATTGCCGAAAGCTCTGCCTACCCTGCCCGATCCCTTCAGCCATCCCGATGCTCAACGTCGCTTCCGCGTGATGACCAATCGATTGGAACTAGAGAAAGCACTAGATTTCCCTTGGGAAAAATGGACTGTCTTCCTCCACCCCGCCCAACGCTCTCTCGTCGAACGTCAATACACAGGACCAGCCCGTATTTCCGGTTCTGCTGGTACTGGCAAAACAATAGTGGCACTACATCGAGTCGTATTCCTTGCCCGCCAACATCCCCATGCACGTCTTCTACTCACCACATTTTCTGATGCCTTAGCAAACGCGCTATATCTCAAGCTAGATCGATTGATTGGTAACGAACCCGATTTGTTTGGGCGAATTCGCGTTTGCGCCATTGGTTCTATTGCCAGCGAAATCTATACCCAGGCATTCGCACCGCCAAAACTAGCTACACTGAAGGATTTGAGATTAATCGTTCAGTCAGCCGCAGCCAAAGTACCCGAATGTCGTTTTACCTTATCTTTCCTACTGGGAGAATGGCGCGATGTGGTAGATGCTTGGCACCTAGATACCTGGGCTGCCTATCGCGACGTACAACGGTTGGGACGTAAAACTCGCATCGGTGGAGCGCAGCGAGAAATCCTCTGGTCTATTTTCGCTCGAGTGTGGCAAGAGCTAAAGCAACAAGATCTGATTACTGAGTCGGGGCTGTTTCGCCGAGTCGCACAATATTTGGCACTCACCCAAAATCGCCCATTTGACTTTGCCGTAATAGATGAATCTCAAGACATGGGTATCGCCGAACTGCTGATGCTAACAACCATCACCAATCCACAGCAGCCTGACAGTCTATTTTTCACAGGCGATTTGGGACAACGCATCTTCCAACAACCCTTCTCATGGAAAGCTGTAGGCGTAGATCTGCGGGGGCGATCGCAAAACCTGACGATCAACTACCGCACATCCCATCAAATTCGTACCGCAGCCGATCAGCTCCTACCTTCATCTCTAACAGATGTAGACGGAAATGTAGAGGATCGGCGGAATACAGTATCAGTTTTCAACGGGATATCACCCGCGATCGAGATTTGTGCTGACATAGATAGAGAAACACACATAGTCGGTCAATGGATTGCCGATCAATTAAAAACTGGACTTCAACCAGATGAAATTGGTGTTTTCGTGCGAGATCCGGCTCAATTAGATCGCGCGATCGCCGCCATTACTAAATCTGGAGCAACTCATGTTGAATTAAACTCACAAATTATCTTCACACGAGGTTGTATTGCTGTTAGTACTATGCACCTAGCAAAAGGGCTAGAGTTTCGAGCTGTAGTAGTAATGGCTTGTGACGATGAGGTTTTACCCCTTCAATCCCGGATCGAAGATATTTCAGACGAATCAGATCTTGAGGAAGTCTACAATACCGAACGGCACTTACTCTATGTAGCTTGCACTCGTGCGCGGGATTTTCTCCTGATTAGCGGCATAGATCCAGCTTCTGAATTTTTAAACGATTTGAATCGTTAACTACTCGTAAGGATTCAGGTCAAAAATAATTCAGAGTGGAGAAATCTGGTAATGTAAGGATATCAGTGAAGAAAAAGAGTTTGAAGCACCCATAGTCTCCATCTGTCATGGCAATAAAAAATTATTTACAATAAATATAAACTGATGAATGTTATTGCTTAGGACAGAAGAAGGAATTTCCTGATTTAGCCATTGAAGTTGTTCTTACTAGTGTAATTGTCAATAAGTTGGATATTTATCAGGGGTTGGGTGTACAAGAGGTTTGGCAGTGGCAAGCAGACCAGTTCTTAGTTCATTGTTTGCGTCCAACAGGATATGAACCGATGGCGAAAAGTGAACTGCTACCTAATGTGGATTTGCAACTTTTCGCCAGTTATGTGAACCCGACAGAGCAGTTTGATGCAGTCATTGCCGTTCGTGACAAAATTCGTTCTTCGAGCTAGGGTTGCTGCTTTAAATCTAAAATAAAGATATAAACTGAACTAAACAAGAAGTTTTATGACTGGTATTATTAACCAAGATTTATTTCTTGTAGTCCCCCAACTTATAGCCGGGGGTGAATGAACGCTAGGTTTATTCGTGATGTTGCTTAGTTAGGTTTGCCAAGGTAGTCTATTTTGCCAATTTCGACACCGCAGTGACGCAGAATGTCATAGGCTGTGGTGACATGGAAATAAACGTTTGGCGTCACAAAATACATGAGAAAAGGCATTCCGGTGAAAGTGAGAGTTTGTTCACGCATCGGTAATGTAATTGTCTTCTCCTCTGTACCGTCAATTTGCTCAGATTTAACTGTCTCTAAAAAAGAGATTGTTTTCTTAATACGGTCAATAAGTTCCGGGAATGTAGTTTCATTGTCCTCAAACTTGGGTGCTTCTATTCCTGCTAATTGCGCGACACCTCTCTTGGCGATGTCAGAGGCAATTTGTACTTGTTTTGACAAGGGAAGCATATCTGGGAATAAACGACTATTAACCAGGACATTCGGATCTATTTTCTTGGTTTCTGCATAGGTAGCACCTTTTTGCAAAATACCGACAAGGTTACTCAGCGTGCGAATAAGTACTGGTACTGAAGCTTGATACATGGAAATAGTCATTGAGATTTCTCCAGAAATACAAACTCTGTATAGCTTACTACGGACGCGGCATCACACTAGTGAGTTTTACTTTAATCCCAGATTCGGGACGGAGAGTAATCGAGGCTTGAGGAACAATCGGGAAATTAGGCAATACATCCATTGTATATTTTTGGGCAATGGTTGCTAACAAGAGGACTGCTTCCATTAGTGCAAAGCCTTTGCCAATACAAATGCGTGGGCCATCACCGAAGGGAATATAAACCCCTCTGGGTAGTCGTTTTTCTAAATCGTTTGCCCAACGTTCAGGTTGAAACACTTCAGCATTTTCAAAGTAGCGCGGGTGGCGATGCATTACCCACTGGCTAATTTGAATCACGCATCCTTGCGGGATGGTATAGTCACCAATCGTACAGTCTCGCGCCGCCTCCCGCCCAAAAATCGACACCGGCGGATAAAGTCGCATTGACTCCTTAATTACCATGTCGGTGTAACGCAGTTTGGGAATATCTTCCACTGTCGGCTTACGTCCAGCTAACACCTGATTTAACTCATCTTGCAACTTAGTCCGCACTTCCGGATGCTGAGATAACAACATCCATGTCCATGACAAAGCATTTGCCGTAGTTTCATGTCCCGCTAGCATCAAAGTTGCCACTTCATCACGTAGTTGCTTGTCATTCATTTGTTGAAGAGTTTCTTCATCACGGGCGTGCATCAACATGGAAAGCAAATCCGGTGTTTCTGCGGTACTGTTACGCTTCTGCTTAATTAAGGCATAAATCGCTGCATCCATCTCCGCAATAGCTTGGCGATACTGGATATTTTCTGGTCTCGGAAACCATTCCCAAACCAAAAAGCCCTGCTTACGCTTATTTTCAAACCAATTCATCGCCACATCTAACGCATGGGCTACAGTTTTTGCCTCACCTTCCTCCACTTCGGCGTTAAAGATGGTTTTCATGACGATTTTCAGAGTCAGACTCATCATCTCGGCGTGGATATCTTTGGTTTCTCCATCTTGCCAGGTCGCAACCATTTCTTCAGCATAATCAACCATTGCGGTGGCGTAGCCATTAATCTTTCTTTGATGAAATACAGGTTGCGCCAAACGACGATGCCAAAGCCAAGATTCACCTTCAGCAGTCAACAATCCTTCACCTAGCAAGGTTTTCAAAACCCGAAAGCCCCGACTTTTGATGAATGTCTCTCGGTCTTTGAGCACCTGTTCAATGTAGTCTGGATGAGTGATTAAACAAGCGGAAGTCAAACCCAGACGCATCGGCACAATGTCACCGTAATCGCGGGCGCACTCAGTATAAAATTTTAACGGGTCGCGTCCTAAATCTAATAGACTACCAACGAGCGAGTTACCTTCAGGTCCCGGTAGTTCAAAAATATCCTGAGTCATAACTTCTCCTGTGCATTTGACCACTTTGGAAGTAGTCCCAGCGCTGGAATTTGCTGCTAAATCCAACATCCTGGGGTACTCCCGACTACTTCAGTGTAGAAACTGTAGAACCGGAATTTAAGACGCGATCGCAATTCCTCCCCAAGGGGTACTTCTTTTGATAGATGCGATCGCACTCCCCTGTAATTATATCTACC
>Ga0123338_10001573_pt1 | contig 22143 bp, 22 predicted proteins | sample grotaG_FD_89793 | JGI IMG/M metagenome (GOLD analysis project Ga0123338, IMG submission 89793) | Glacier valley bacterial and archeal communities from Borup Fiord, Nunavut, Canada, to study Microbial Dark Matter (Phase II) -... | ecosystem: Environmental > Aquatic > Freshwater > Ice > Glacier ...
CCTGGGTTGTGCGCTTCGCGATGCCGCTTGACGGTGCGACGATTGTACACGACGAGCTACACGGTGACATGGTATTCAAAAACGTTAATCTGGACGATATGGTTGTGCTTAAATCCAACGGCCTCGCGCCTTATCACTTAGCACATCTTGTGGACGACCACGAAATGGGGATCACACACGTCTTGCGCGGCGAGGATTGGATATCAAGCGCACCGTTACATGTGCAGATATATAACGCGTTGGGCTGGCAGGTTCCGTTGCTATACCATGTGCCAAACATTTTGGGCAAAGACAAAAAGAAGTTGAGCAAGCGCCGGAACGCTCCATCATGGTCAGACTTTCAGCATGAGGGCTTCTTGCCGGAGGCGGTGGTCAATTTCATCGCCCTCTTGGGCTGGTCCTATGATGACAAGACCGAGATATTCACACAGCAAGAGTTGGTGCAAGCGTTTTCGCTCAAGCGCGTCGGCATCGCCTCTGGTATCTACGATCTCGATAAGCTCACCTGGATGAACGGCCTCTATATTCGCAATCTCTCCTTAGATGAGTTGACGCGGCGCACCCTGCCCTATCTGGAGCGGCCAGCGGCGGAGGGTGGGCTACCCGACAATGTACAGCGCCCACTTGACCCTGGATACACAAAGCAGGTGCTGACCCTTGAGCAGGAGCGCCTCAAAACGTTGAGCGATGCCACCAAAGCCCACTTCTTTTTTGAGCAGGAGCTGACCTATGACGCGTCAATGCTCATTCAGAAAGGCATGGATGCAGTCCGCACACGTGACGCTTTGACACAAGCACATATGCATTTAACCACGCTGACACAGTGGGAGCGGGATACGATGGAGACCGCGATGGACGAATTAGGCAAAACACTTGGCCTGAAACGCGGCCAGTTCTTTGGTGCGTTGCGCGTCGCGGTTAGCGGGAGTAATGCGACACCACCACTTTTCCCAATGATGGAGGTGCTTGGGCGCGCGGTCAGTATGAAACGTATCGCGCAGGCAATCGCGAAACTAGGCTAAGAAATGTAGGGGTGACATGATTAACAAAGATTACATTCTTCGCATGGCGGAGAAGTTTGGCCGCGCACTCGCAATCATTTTGCACCTGCGCGAGTACAACAAGTACGAAGAGGCATTGCTCTATGTTGATGACCAGCTCCTACAGGCAACCGGACTTACGTCGAGTTTCATCAACTCCGTCTCTGATGAAATGCTCATACAAGCAATTTCGCCACTTGGCGTTCTTAACGTGGAAAAATGCCTCTGGATTGCTGTTTTACTCAAGGCTGAAGGGGAAATTTATGAGGAGCAAGCAAAGACTAACGAAAGCTATTATCGTTATGTAAGATCATTGCGTCTCTACCTGCTCCTCCTTCCGCACGAGGCTTCGCTACAGGACTCGAATCTCGCGAATGATATACAAGAGCTACTTAACAAACTAGGAGAGTATGAGCTGCCCATTGAGATACAAGAAAAACTTTTTTCCTACTATGAAAACGTTGGGAAATATGATAAAGCAGAGGATGTACTTTTCGATGTCCTGGACACTCATTCCGCAAATGGGGAGATGATTGAGCGTGGACGTGCCTTCTATACACGTTTGCAAGCCAGAAGCGACGTTGAGTTGCTCATGGGCAATCTCTCGCGCACCGAGGTCGCAGAGGGTTCGGCGCAACTAGAAGCGAAGCAATACTAGACATGTAACTACTTTTTGTATTACACTTACTTAACATTCGCTTAACATAACATGGGTGAATTGGAAAGTAGGTGGTTTTGGTGGCTACATCAACACAAACACAACAGGTTTTTCTACCCAGAAGAGGTTCTAACGTGTCATCGGTACAATCAGCGAAGGTTGCCCGTTCTACGGTTGCCGACTCGTGGCGGTGGATGTGGCCTGATATTCTAATGCGTATTATTCCAATGGGAGCCATTCCCTTTGTCTATATTGCCTTGCTCCACTTGCCCCTGGCGTTTCTGGGGCTAACCCTGCATGACGTTCCACAACAGCTCTTGCTTGGGCTGCTGGTTGGCATCGGCATGGCCGCATTTGCAACAACCTATCGCATATTGTTTGTCGGCCCCTGGTTTCGCTGGCCCACGCGTAGCGACCACTTGTTTCAAAGTGTCTTCTACCTGTTCATCAATGGGCCGGTTGAAGAACTCTTTTTTCGCGGCTTTGTGCTGGCCGCTGTAACGCAATGGACGGGATTACTCTGGATAGGCTGGCTCGTGAGTACAGCCGCGTACACGCTTTATCACCGTTTGGGCAAATGGAGTTGGCGTAGTGTCGGTGGCGTTGGCCTGGCAAGTCTTGTGTTTAGCCTTGTATACCTATCACAACCCAGTCCACGCTCGCTCCTCGCCGTTATCATTATTCATGGCTTTACAACAAGCGGCTTCCTGAGCTGGGGTGACGAGGTGATGTATCGCCGCTGGAAATACCGACAGGCAAAGTAAGGGGACAAAAGTACATTTTCGCGCTTTTTGCACGGGCAAATGCGTTGTGTAGAGGGAGGGGACAAATAAATGTTCCTTCCCTCTTGCTTTTGTCCTATTTCGTTACCTTGCTAGTACCAATTCGTCTTCCCATTAAGGTACAATAAAATATAACAAATGCCTATCAAGAGACGCGTTCTCTTCTTAAACTTTATTATTATCGGAGGTCTGGTTCCTTGAAAATTGTTATTACTGGTGGAGCTGGTTTCATCGGCTCCAATTTAGCCGCAAGATTAATTGCTGAGGGACATACGGTTCTTTGCGTCGATAACTTGCTTACCGGCTCGGTAGAAAATATTGCCCACTTACAAGAGCATCCACGTTTCACTTTTATTGAACACGATGTCACCCAGCCATTCCCGTTTGAGGCCGACGCGATTTTTCACCTCGCGAGTCCCGCAAGCCCTGTGGGATACTTAGACCATCCAATCGAAACCATTCTCGTCAATAGTCAAGGCACGTACCAGATGCTGGAGGCGGCAAAAAAGCAACACGCGATGTTCCTTATTTCCTCGACCTCTGAAATCTATGGCGACCCACTGGTACACCCACAGACCGAAGACTACTGGGGCAATGTCAATCCGATTGGCCCACGTGCTTGCTATGACGAGAGCAAGCGGCTCGGCGAGACTCTCACAATGGAATACTACCGCCAGTTTCAGGTTAATACGCGCATCGTGCGTATCTTCAATACCTATGGCCCCAATAGTCAGGCCGACGACGGACGTATGATTCCTAACTTTATCACGCAGGCCATAAAAAATGAGCCGCTCACAATTTACGGCGATGGCACAATCACACGTAGCATTTGCTATGTTAGCGATCTGGTAGATGGCCTCATCCGCGCCATGTTCCAACCAGAGACAGCAGGCGAAGTGTTTAATCTGGGCAATCCAGAAGAGCATACCGTCCTGGAGTTCGCGCAGAAGATTATCCAGTTGTGCAATGCGTCTTCCACTATTCAGTTTGAGTCAAGCCGTATTGACGATCCAGAACGCCGCCGCCCAAACATCACTAAGGCTCAGGAAGAGTTAGGCTGGCGCGTCAATGTCGGCGTAGAAGATGGCCTACGCCGCACGATAGAGTGGTTTCGCAGTCATACAACCCGTCTGTCAACGGTCTCTTAGCGAGTCCTTGATGTATGCAGGTTCACAATAGAAATGCAGACATATGTATAATCTCGGCATAGAGCAGTTGAGACAAGATGTTTCCACCGCTGCGCCGCGCACTTCGTTTGTCACGAAAATACTTGAGACAATACACGAAAACGTGACATTGGCGAATGGCGTGGGCGCAGTGGGGGGTGTACTCGCCCTTTGCTGCCTGCTTCTCCTACCAAGTTCTGCCTATTGGAATATCCGTCTTCCAATCTATGGTATCTTGGTTGTCTGGACACTTTTGCGGCCACGTGTAGCCCTCTACCTGCTTCCCTTCGCGATTCCCTGGGGGTCGCTCGATATGCTTACCTTTGGGAAGTTGAACGTTAGTAGCACTGATATTCTGGTTATATTGCTGATTGTGAGCTGGCTGGGAAGCTTTGTGCTACGCTCACAGGGACTAGTAAAACAGGGGCCGCTCGATCAAACAGTGGCTCCGCTACCACGCTTCCTGCTCGTTACGGCGGTTGCCCTGCTCTTCACAATGGTACTCTCTAGCGCGACGGCGTATAGCGTGAACGCAAGCATCAAAGACCTTATCAAGTGGATCGAGTTCTTGGCCGTGCTTGTGCTGGGCGCTACATATATGCGTACCCGCACCCAGGTATGGACACTCGTTGTCCTTATCTGTCTCGCGGGTGTCTCGCAAGCGTTCTATGGATACGCGCAAAATTTCCTTAATCTTGGGCCGCAATCGTTTATTCGCGATGGTGGTCTACGCGTCTATGGTACGTTTAATCAACCCAATCCTTACGCGGGCTACATCAATATGTCGCTTCCTATCACCCTCTCACTTACCCTGCTGGGAAGAAATTGGGCAACACGCCTTCTGGCGGGAACGGCGGCGATACTCTTGGGTGCTGCCGAATATCTTACAAAATCCAACGGCGGCCAGATCGCGATCAGCGTTGCCGTTCTCTTTATATTTATTGTCGGGTTCCCGCGCCTGCGGAAACTCGCGGCGATTGCGGCGGTTGGCGTTCTTGTGCTTATCGCGGCTCTCACCGCGGGCGTTATTCCACAGAAGCTCACCCGCCCAATATTGGGCAAGCTTGGGCTGATAAAGATATCGTTTGAACATCCCAGCGCGCAAGATTTTTCGACGGCGGAGCGACTGGCGCACTGGTTGGCAGGCATCAATATGTTTATTGCGCGTCCGTTCACAGGGGTGGGTATCGGCAATTATGCCAGCGCGTACAAGCCATATCATATTGCGATATTTGTCAACTCGCTGGACCATGCACACAACTACTATATCAATATCGCGGCTGAAACGGGTATCTTTGGCTTGACCGCTTTTGTCCTCTTTTTAATCGCTATGTTTGTTGCGAGTGGTCGCGCATATAGGATAATTAGCAAGACGTACAACCATCTGAAAGCAAAACGTATGAAGCCACAAACGGGCGTTTCGCATTTGGCCGCGCTACAGGCGTTGGACATATTCGGTATGTGCACGAATGATCGCGCGCTAACGATAGGGCTGATAGCGTCTCTCATCGGCATCTGTATACATAATCTGGTGGATAACCTGTATGTACATGGTATGACCATTCTCTTTGCCTTGCTCATCGTTGCGTTAATTCGACTCGCAACGATACATACCGAAACGGTTCGTTCATAACGGAGTTTCTTATGCTAAATGATGCGCCACTTCCTGATGAGTTTGCTATACACGAAGAAAAGAAACATGCTGAAACACCATTTCTACAACAGGGAGTGGGAGAGATCGGCAAGGATCAGTTATCGTTACGCAAACGCCTCTTGAATTGGCGCACCATCGTACCCCTTGTGATTGTGCTGGCACTGCTTGCCTATCTCGCGCAAAAGGCCCATATCAATCCACAGCAAACATGGGCAACAGTGAAGCAGGCAAATATCCTGTTCTTCCTGGTGGCGTTTCTCTGTTACTACGCTTCGTTTCCCCTGCGTGCCTTGCGCTGGCGGCTACTGTTGGAGAATGTTGGCTTCACAAAGGAAAACGGCATCGCGCTCCCGCCGTTTTGGAAGCTCGTCGAGATTATTTATATTTCTTTCTTTGCCAATTCTATTGTGCCAGCGAAACTGGGCGATCTGTACCGCGCCTACCTGCTGCGTCAGGAGATAAAAGTTTCGCTCACACGCGGCGTTGGCACGGTTTTAGCGGAACGGCTGCTGGACCTGATTGTACTATTGCTACTTTTCATTCCCGCAATTATCGTCAGCTTACACGAAAACTTACCCGTAGAGTTGCGGCTTGCGTTAGAAATTACGCTCGGTGCTGTCTTCGTTGGTATCATAGCACTGTTCGTATTGCGCCAGGCGCGCGAACCGATTGCAAAGCTCGTCCCTGTGCGCTTCCGAGAACAATATTATCACCTGCAAGAGGGTACACTTGGCTCGTTTCGTCGCCTCCCCATACTCGCAAGTCTTACCATTGGCGTATGGATTTGCGAGGCACTACGCTTCTTCTTTGTCGCGCTGGCACTGAACCTGATCCCTGGCGATTTTGTACACGTTCTCTCGGCGTGTGTCTTTATTGGACTTGGTGAAGCACTGCTCACCGTTGTACCGGCAACAGGCGGCGGGGTCGGTCTCGTTGAAGGCGGCATGGTCGCCATGATCGCGTTGTTCTATCACGGCGCGGATGTCGCCAATCATACAGCCGCTGCGATTGTGTTGGATCGTATTATCAGTCTAGTTAGCTTACTTGTGATTGGCTTTGTCGTCTTCACACTCGCATTTGGGCGAAAAGCCATAAAAGAGACTCACCAGCAGCCACAAATTTAGCAAAAAATATGTGTTGCTTACAACAAAGGCGTGTGTAGTATGTCTGAACATCAACAAATAGAACTTTATATAACAATTAGCGACGAGCAACAAAACGCCGTCGTCGAGCAACTGCTCGCAGCGGTCCCCATAGATGCCGTCGTCGAGCATACATTAGCGACTGTGCATATCGCGCAAGCAGTGATGCTTACGCTGCTGATTACCGATGACGCGGGTATCCGCGAGATGAACAAGCAATACCGCGAACAGGACAAGCCAACCGATGTTCTCTCTTTTCCGCTCTTAGAGCAACCACTTGTGCAGGCTCCGCTAGACCAGCTCTGGACTCCCCCCGAAGAGGACGAAACGACGGCGCAAAAGCAGCCTGTGCCAGCGTTTGTAACACCACCGGATATGATAATGAATCTTGGCGATATTGTTATGTCATGGCCGACATTGGTGCAACAGGCTACCCAGGCGGGACATGCGCCTACGTATGAATTGCTGTACTTGCTCGCACATGGGGTATTGCATTTAGTGGGCTACGACGATCAGAGCGAAGCTGGCTATCAAGCAATGATTGGTATTCAGCAAGCGGTCTTGCAACAGGTGGGACAAGAGGCGTAAGCGGCATGAGTCAACCACCACAAGTGCCTGCACACGCTAAGGGTGAACTAGCGAAGTTTGTCGCGGGCTTTGGTTTTGCGTTTCATGGCCTATGGTACGCTCTACATACCCAACGCAACGCGCGCGTCCACGCGGTCATTGCAACACTCGCGATTCTCGTAAGCATCTTTTTTCACATCTCCGCGGTTGAGTTCGCCATGATCTTTGTAGCAATCACGGGCGTGTTCATCGCCGAGATGTTCAACACGGTGATAGAAATTTGTGTTGACCTCGCTTCTCCCACCTATCACCCGCTTGCGAAAATCGCGAAAGATGTGGCGGCTGGCGCGGTATTGCTCAACGCGATGCTTTCAGTCGTTATTGGTCTCTTCGTGCTTGGCCCCCATGTGTGGGTGTGGGTGTTTCGCTACCTCTAACGGAGTGTCACTTTCAGCCTCTTCATCAAGCAGCATATGCCGTTTGCGGTAGTGCATCGTCGCCAGAACAAGTAGCACGGCGAGCAGAGCCGCAATGCTAAGAAGAATACTTCCCAACGTAAGAATAGAGCTTGTATCCATAGGTTCCTCTAATTTTCTTGCCATTGTACCTGTTTTTTGTGTCATTGCCAATACGCACCCCACATTTACACATTTTGGTGCAAAGCTGCTATGATGTTGAGAGAAAGAATAGCTACTTTTCTAGGAAGCAGAAACAACATGGCTACAACCACGACAACACTTGTTCCTCCTGGTCCCAAAGGAGAACCATTCATAGGCAACGCGCGCGCATTCGTGCTGGAACCTTTAGAATACTTGAAACGTTGCGCCCAGGACTATGGCGACATCATGCAGATTCGCCTGGGTACAACCGCAATTTACATGCTTAGTAGTCCTGAATATATCGAGCGTGTGCTTGTTACACAAAACAGCAGGTATCAGAAGTCGCGTTTTACACAACGCAGAAAAAGTCTTTTTGGGAATGGGCTTATCTTCAGCGAAGGCGATTTCTGGCTACGCCAACGGCGACTCATGCAACCGGCATTTCACCAAAAGCGGGTTGCATCCTATGGGCAGGCGATGATTCAGCTTTCGCAAAAGATGGCGGAAGGGTGGCAGGATAGCGAGACGCTCAACATCCATGAGTCAATGATGCAGCTTTCACTTGAGATTGTCCTGAAAACACTTTTTGATACAGAGTCGGCGGGCGATGCAGAAAAGATTGGGCAGGTACTGGATATCCTGATAGACCAGGTAAGCGCGGCTGCCGTGCGACCCATTCAGTTTCCCGATTGGTTGCCTACCCCTGGCAATCAACGCTACAACGCGGCACTCTCTCAGCTTGACGCGATTATTCAGCAGATCATCAGCGACCATAGAAGACGCGAAACAGACAATGGTGATCTACTCTCAACGCTGTTACATGTGCAGGACGAAGACGGTAGCCGTATGACGGACAAACAACTCCGCGACGAGGTGGTCAATCTCTACATCGCCGGCCATGAGACGGTTGCGCTGACCCTTGCGTATACGTGGCGACTGCTAGCGGAAAATCCAGCAGTTGAGGCAAAGCTGCATGATGAACTTGAACGTGTCTTGGCAGGTAGGACGCCAACGATGGAAGATTTGGCAAACCTTCCCTATACAGAGCAAATTATCACCGAGTCGATGCGACTCTACCCACCCGTTTGGGGCGTCTTTCGTGACTGCAAGGTTGCCGACGAAATTGGCGGCTATCCAATCGCGCCTGGGACGGTTGTGTTGCTCTCGCCCTGGGTGGTTCACCATGACGCACAATACTACACCGAGCCAGAGACGTTTCAACCTGAACGCTGGGACAAAACATCTAAGCAGCCGATCCCCCGCTACGCCTACTTTCCGTTTGGTGGTGGGCAGCGTCTGTGTGTCGGCAACATTTTTGCAATGGTAGAGGCGCGTCTTGTATTCGCGACCCTTGCCCAGAGGTGGAGCTTCTCCTTGCCAGCCGACAGTTCGCTTGAGCTTATCCCGTCCATCACCATTCGTCCCAAAAACGGCATTACCCTTATCGCCCACAAACGCGGATAAAGCATAAAGCAGGGTCAAGACATTTTCTTGTTACCGCCTTGACCCTGCTTTGTATTTTGTAAACGCTACTTACCGCACCCGCTCGACATATTTGCCTGTGCGTGTGTCTATGCGAATTCTATCGCCTGGATTGACGAAGAGCGGAACGTGCAGAACGACCCCCGTCTCCAATGTTGCGGGCTTGGTAACATTGTTCGCAGTGTCGCCACGTACCCCTGGCTCCGCGCTTTCAACCTTGAGTTCCAGAAAGTTCGGTAAGACGACAGCGATAACACGCTCGCCATCAACGAGCATCTCCACCTCGTCTTGCTCTTTTAAGAACTTGATTGCGTCGCCAATCATCTCTTTTGCGATAGGTTGCTGGTCATAAGTCTCTGTGTTCATAAAGACGTACTCATCCCCATCAATATAGAGGAATTGCCAGTTTTGATGCTCAACCCGTACCTCGTCGATCTCTTCACCGGCGCGGAAACGCTGCTCAATCATACGCCCACTTCTGAGGCTTTTTAGGTTGGTACGCACGAATGCACGCCAGTTACCTGGACTTACATGATGAAATTCGGTGATTGTGTAAAGTTCGCCATTATATCGTATAACCATGCCGTTACGAAAATCGGCGGTTGTTGCGCTACCCAATGGAGTAGTCTCCTTTCGATATTTATCCGTCTACTAACTATAACACGTTCCAGACCATTCCGATTTCTTGAAACAATCCGCGTTTATTTTTCTTGTTCGGCGACAAAGATACTCGCAGGTTGCCCCAGGACAACCATCACGACTTTTTTTGTGACGCGCCAGCCAGTATCGCGTAGGGCCGTTTCCCACACACGATCATCACTGGTAAGCGATACTTGTAGCCCATCTTTCACGGTGACACGCTTGAACTCCCGCGCCAGTGCCGCGTATAGCTTGATGTTTTCCTCGTGCGTTCCAATCTGTTTTCCAAAGGGCAGGTTGGTGAGAACGCGCGTTACGCTCGCGTCCTCAAGTGGCAGAGCGCGCGCATCCCACTGTGACCAGGCGGCTCTGATGTGGGCCGCGCGAGCGTTGCGCGTCGCCATCTCTACCGCTTCTGCACGAATATCACCGCCGCTCGCCTTCGCAAGGGGAGCCAGCAACGCGCGTTCGATAAGCACCGTACCGGCCCCACACAATGGGTCAAGTACAACATCTTCCGGCGTCGGACGCGCGAGCCATGCCATCGAAGCCGCAACGGTTGGACGCAGTGACGCGGGGAGATGCTCCCGCTTGTAAGTACGATGCCGCATGGTGGCGTCGCTGACACGCAAGCCGACAAGGGCTTCGCTCCCACCAACCCACAGCCAGAACTCGATATCGGCGTCATCTTTCACAAGGCGCATACCACGCGGCATAATCCGACGTAATGCATCGCTCACCGCTTCGCCGGCGTCTGTCCGCCGAAAATCGTGTGGGACATCCATCTGACTCACCACACGCCAGGTCTTCGGCTGAATAGCTTTGTGCGCGCGCCGCCAGACCGACAGCGTACCATTCATATCTTCCACATGTAACATGGCACTGTGGAACACGCGCACAGCATCACGCCCACGTCCCAGTCCTGTAATGTGGGCAACGGTAATAAACACATCCTCGACGGTTCGCAGTTTTAGCAACTCATCGGGCGGTGTTCCAGTACGGAAAAGAGCAATCCCACGCGCGAATTTGACCAACTCGGAGTCAGAAGTCTTCGCACGTATCTCGCTAAATGCCAGCGTTTCCAGCCCTGGCATTGTCATAGCATAAAAAGAACGTAACATCCCTACTACTTCTCTCGCCCACTCTCACATAAAAGCGGACAAGATAACATGGAAAATGAGCGCACGATTCGCATAGAATACGAAAAGGCGCGCAAGTACAATATCGTTAATTCGCCTACCAGTGTATCACGTCTCGCGAAATCTGGGTAGTGGCATACGTTACGAAATCGCGATTACGCCAGCATTTTTACCAGCTCCTCGGTATGCTCTGTGAACTTGGCGAGCCGCTTCTTCTTCAAATTCTCGCGCAATATCCAATTGATATCGGCATCTTTCCACGAAGCACATTCGCGCATTAACGCGAAGCCTTGTTCAGGGAGCGCGACGGTGACAACGCTAATCGTATAGCCCAAAGTTCGCCGCAATGTGCGTACATCCTCTGTTTTGCGATCAGGCTTAGAGGCATTACGAAAACGATCTAACACAATTTGCTGTATCTTCAATGCTGCATCCACCAGGTCCTGGTTGTTGAGAAGTGGTGGCTCGGCAATCGTCGCAATCGCAGCCCGCTGCTGAAGATAATTCCCTGTTGTAGCAAGCTTCATAAGCTGCGTGAGCGTGTCATGGGGAATAACGGTCATCAGATGCTGAAGCGCGATTGCCACACCTTCACGTATCCGCCACTGTGTGCTACAGGCGTAATGTTCGAGCATCTCGAAACTCTCTTCGCGCCAGGGCGCATACGCGGCGGCACACGTTCCAAACGCGATAATCCCACATAACATGATGAACTCTTCCGGCGTATTGCTCGTAACATTTTTACGATCACCATTCGCAAATTGTGTGACAAGCTTTCGCACGTTTTCATAATATTTAGGAACAGAAGAGGCAAGGAGTTCGCCAACATCGTTTGCTAACTCTAAGTTTGCGCGTGGCCCCGGCAAACGACTGTGATCACGTAGGTAAAACTCAAGAGGGCGTTGATTACCCGTTAAAGCCCTTTCCACCAGGGATAAGAGAGTATCATGCACGTCAACACATCCTTGCATCAAGAAATAACTATACGGCGACAACAAATAGGTCGCGGAGAAAGAAAGAACATTCATCATTCTCGCTCCAATGCCTCTCATTTTATCACAATCTCTCTATTTTATTTTGTTTCTTCGTATTTCTTTGTGTCTATATATCACACTGTGTATATCTCTCACCTTGACGTAAACGTCAAGCTTGTGCTATACTTTACATATATCTCCTCCTCACCAGATTTCGTATACACTATGAGGGAGCTTTAATGTTTGCGACAGATGAATATCCAACACAAAATACAGAACAAGCACCAGGGCCGATATTCCTGACTATTGAGCAGGTGGCTACCCGCACGGGAATGACCAAGCGTACACTCCGCTATTACGAAGAGGTAGGATTGCTCTTGCCAACGGGCCGTACCGAGGGGAACTACCGACGGTATAGCGAAGACGATGTGCAACGTTTGGAGCGTATCAAAGAGTTGCGCGATCTGTTAGGCTTCTCGCTCACAGATATCCGCGAGCTAATGAGCGCGGAAGAGGAGCGCGACCAGATCAAGGTTGCGTATCATCAAGAGACCCAGGTGCTGGCGAAGATAGGGCAACTAGATCGAGCAGACGAGCTAATTAGGCGGCAACTTGCCCTTATCGACGAAAAAAGCACTGCTTTGGAGCAGATGCGCGCCGCGCTGCATATGAAACTGGAACGTCATGAAGCGAGACGTGTTACGCTACAAAACGAAGAACGATAGAACACAGTTTATAGATAGAACGGACTTCTCCCTATGGAAACACTTTTGGAAAAAAATATCCATCCCTCTGTGGAAGTTGCACAGCGCAGGGGCTTTCTCCGCACTTTTGCGGCTCTACGCCATCGCAATTTTCGTCTATTCTGGATAGGTCAATTAATTTCTTTGACGGGCACATGGATGCAGGCAACGGGGCAAGCGTGGCTTGTGCTACAGATGACGCATAGCGCGTGGTTGCTTGGTGTCGTTGGTGCGCTTCAATTCTTGCCTGTTATGCTACTCTCTCTCTTCGGTGGCGTCATCGCCGATAGAGTGCCAAAGCGCAAATTGCTGCTATTCACACAATCATTCGCGACGGCGCAGGCCATTATCCTCTGGGTACTCGTTTTTTCGGGAACGGTGCAACTCTGGCACATTCTTGTGCTTGCGCTGATGCTTGGTATCACCAACGCGCTTGATATGCCGACGCGTCAAGCATTCGTCGTTGAGATGGTGGGACGCGAAGACCTGCCCAACGCGGTTGCGCTTAACTCTTCGCTCTTCAACATGGCACGTATCGTCGGCCCCGGTCTGGGCGGCGTGCTGATTGCATGGCTGGGCGTGACACCGCTCTTTCTGCTTAACGCAGTTAGCTTTGTTCCAGTATTAATTGGGCTAGCCATGATAGATGTAAAGCAACTTCACTCACACGCAAGGCCTGTCGTGGCAGGGGTTTCCAGGCAAACCACGATGCAGAGTTTACGCGAAGGCCTCACCTATATTGCAAAGACCCCTTCGGTCTTACTCATCATCGTGGTTATTGGACTGGTTTCGCTATTCGGCATCAATTTCAATGTAGTTTTGCCCCTATTCGCAACCGATGTCTTACACGCCGGACCTGCTGGTTTTGGCTTATTGACCTCGGCAATAGGCTTTGGAGCGCTGGTCTCCGCCTTGTGGTTGGCGTGGGGTAATAAGCGGCCAACTATACAGAACATGCTGCTTGGAGCGATCATCTTCTGTATTCTTGAAGCATGTTTCGCGCTCTCGCATCTCTACATCCTGTCGCTACTTTTAATCGCGGCGGTTGGCTTCGCACAAATTACGTTTTCCGCAACGGCCAACACAACCTTGCAGACCGTGACACCAGATCATCTGCGTGGTAGAGTAATGAGTGTGTATATGCTGGTCTTTGCGGGTAGCGTCCCGCTTGGCAATCTTTTTACCGGCGGCATCGCGCACTTTTTCGGCGCACCAATCTCGTTGCTCCTCGGCGCGGGCCTCAGCTTTGTCGCCGCTATTGCAGGGTGGGTGTTGCGTAAATCGGCGGAGAAGAGTTACGCCCAATCAACAAGAGAAGCAGAGTTATTAGATAATGCAGCTATCGGCGACTAATCGCTATCCCTGGCACATGTACCCACTTGTCGTTGCCGATCAACAGCAACACATTGAGCAAAGTGAGGCCCTCCTGATGGGCCATGAGACACGACCAGTGCTGTACTGGTCGCTAGCGGAGCCGATGGGTCTGGTGTTAGGCTTCTCGCAGAGGCATGAGGTGCTTAACCCTGTGGCCTTGAGTACGGAGCCAACAATACCAATTTATCATAGACGTGCCGGCGGGACGGCGGTTCTCGTCGGGCCACATCTGCTCGCGCTGGATGCTTTTCTCCCCGCGGGGCATCCACTCATACTGGCGGATGTGGTAGAGTCCTATCGCTGGTTTGGCGAACTGTGGGTAGAGACACTACAGCGTTTGCGTGTGCAGACGCGGGTTGTTTCGATACAAGAGGCACACGCGCAAAGAGCGTTATTGAAAGGTTCAGAGACACACACATATGAACGGCTCATGCATCGCGCCTGCTACGGAACGCTCTCACCCTACGAAGTAGTTGTGGGCACACGCAAAGTCGTAGGTCTTGACATGATTCGGCGGCGCACCGGAACGCTCCTACAGGCAGGTGTACTGCTGCATTGGGATACGGAGCCGCTCGCCTACCTGCTTGGTCACACGGACGAAGAGCAACACTTGTTGCGTACAGGCTTACGGGAGCGCGCAATAGGGCTAGATAGCCTGGCGGGACGTGTTGTGACAGCCGAGGAAATCAGGGAAGTATTTGAGCATGTTCTGTTGTTAGTGTAAATAGATACACACCTCAACGCTCTCATACGAAGTTGAGTTTTGATAAGAAAATACCAGTCAACGAACAGTATAGAAAGAGGTCCTCATGGGAGATAGAACAGCACCGGGAGCGGTTCCGGTTATCACAACGCCCGATTTTGAAGCAATGGTTATTGGTGCTCACCCAGACGACGACGATTTTGGTGCGGGGGCCGTGAGCGCGTTATGGGCGAAGCAGGGGAAAAAGGTTGTTTGGGTCGTCATGACAGATGGGACAGAGGGTAGCGAAGTACCCAGTATGGTTGACACCGAACTTATGACGACACGTGAGCATGAACAACGCGCCGCCGCCGAGACGCTCGGCGTAAAAGCTGTTGAGTTTCTGCGGTTTCCCGACGGTCATTTACAGAACAACGACGAAACCCGCAGAGAGCTTGTACGTTTAATACGCCAATATCGGCCACGCGTCGTTATTACTCATGACCCAACACAGCATATCTACGCACCTGATCCCAACGAGAAACCAGACGATACCGGTTTTCTCAATCACTCCGATCATCGCGCCACCGGCAATAGCGTTTTGGATGCACTATATCCGTTCGTGGGGAATCCACGTTCTTTTCGTGAGTTGTTGGCACAGGGTCTACAACCGTACAAAGTACATGAGTTGTACCTGTTCTTTTCAGCCGGAATAAACACTTATATTGATGTGACAGAAACCATTGATCTCAAAGGGAAGGGTCTTCTATGCCATGCGACACAATTCTCGCCCGACTCTGATATTCCCAATCGCATCAAAGAGCGCGCAGCGGCCACCGCGAAAGAGGCAAAAGAGAAGCAGGGGCTTGACATGGAATACGCCGAGTCATTCCGCAGAATAAAACTTTTTATCCCCGAAGAGCCAAAGGTCGAGGGTGAAGTACCAGGAGTCGAAGAAAAAGTAACAGTAAAGTAAGTCTTTATGGACAATAAAACGTGGGAAGCGAGTATCACTTCCCACGTTTTATTTTGCGCTATTTCTATGATGCAGGCGTGGCGACGACGGCAAAGCCAACCCAATATTTCAGGAAAGTCTTGCGATCCATCGCCCGCATATTGATGCGCGATGAGTCGGCGAGGTACACATAATTTTTGTCGCCACCAATCGCAACAAGTATGTGACCACCAGCCCACCGATAGGGGGGAAAATTAATGATAACGGGTGTGCCACTGTTAGCAGTATTTATAAGATCATCTACCGAAGGATTAGCGGGGAGGGCTAGCGGATTGCTCAACCAGTGTGTGGTGAAATTATAGCGCGCAAGCGTGACATCAAGCCCATGCGGCGTAAGAAGTCCAAGATCAGCAGTAATTTCGCGAACGTTTACCTCGGTCTTGAGGACATCGGTAACGCGGTAATTATGTCCATACGCATTGATAATCTCGGTCATCGAAGCGGCGGAACAGGCGGAAGGCCACCAGGTATTGTACTCGTCCATACTGGCGTACTGGGCGGGATCAACCTGGCTCACCCGTGTAAGTGCCTTTGACGCGCCTGTGAATACTTGCATTGGATGCGTATTTGCGTCGCCATTTGTGCTAGAGATGACATTAGTATTGTCAGGCATCAACGCGAACAGGGTTGGATTGGGAAGTGCGGTCCTTAAGAAGTAGACCCCAAAGACAAACAGCGTCAGGAGGATAAGCATAATGCCCAGCCAGGGCGTATCTTTGAACTTCTTTTGCCGCGCAAAAAGCTGACCTACATTCATAGAGGCGAGAACGTTTGCCCATACTCGTTGCTCTATCACCATAGGTGAGCGGCGTGTACTCATTCGCCTGTTCTCGCCAACAGCGTGTTGCGGACGGCGCACAGGAGTGCGTCGCGTATCCGTAGAAGCGGCATATGATACCCCTCGGTTAGAGGGGGGTGTTTTTTTTGGTGAAAGCCATAATCCAGCAAGCGTGAGCGCGATTGCGAAGGCTAACAATGCGAGCAGAAGAATAATCATACAGGGCAACACTCCTACGTGGGTGTAACACTCTATGAGAGGCCCCTCTACTCGTACCGTTTACGAGCGACATTTTTGGCACACTCATACCCTACCTTGTATCTCTCATTATACCACTATCTCCACACGTACTTCAACAAATTTCTGCACGAGTTTCTAAAGTCCTACCCTACAAAGCAACGCCACTGCGAAAACTATGCATAGTGGAAAACTGTTGTATTATGTACTATACAGATAGCACGAAAAATACACATGTAAGGACAGTTCCATGTATACATACTATGTTTTGCGCGGACTACAGAAAGATCAGCCTGTAGAGCTTGACGGCGAGGTTGACGCGGCGGCCTTCCCCAATGTCGATCTCGGCAATGGCCCCGATGTCATCACCCACCTGGTACAAAAGCTCCAAGATGAGGGCGAGGTTGGCGAATGGGAGGAGTGCGACCTGAACGACGACTTCTTCAACCGCGAGGATAACTATATCAATTTTAATGGACGTTGGATGCGTCGATCTGATGCGCCCTGGCGAAAAGATAGAAATAATTAAGTAGTTTCTCTACTTCTACAGAGACAGACGTATTCAGTACTGAAAGGCTATAAGAAATTTTATGCCAGTCTTAGGGGGATGGCTCACGGGCGAACAGGTCCCTGCGGCGACAATAGAACAAACACTGGCAACGATGGAAGCAGTTCTCAGTCAGCATGGGGGACAGGTGGCGCGGATTGTGCAGCCCGGCATGGGACTCGTCACCTTTGCCGATGCCACACACACCATGCAACACAATGATGAGCCACCGGTGCTTGACTGGGTTCCTGACCGCCGTACCTTTGTCTATCGTCGTCCACTTTCGGGAGCGCACACGCTGTACTATCTCGAAGATTGGCCGGCGCAGGGCAATCTGCTTTTCGCGACGGAGATAAAGGCACTGCTTGCGTTAGGCGTACCACGGCAACTTCGCGTTGCCGCACTTGCTGCGCTGCTCCGTTTCGGCTTCATCCCCGCGCCCTGGACCGCGTTCAAAAACGTTTCCGTTGTTCCCGCAGGCTCTATTTTACGCTGGCAACACGCGAAAACTGTTGTCAATCACGCAACGGATTTTCGTTTTGAGCCGAATTCACAAACCTCTCAGCAAGACATTGTTGAGAAGTTCACAACGCTGTTGACAGAGAACACAATCGCGCTTTTGCCACCTCACACACAACTGGTCGCGCTTACCGATGGAAGTTATGCATCGGCTCTCCCCGCTCTGCTCACAAGTCAGAACGCACAAGTTCCATTTACTATCGCATCTCTCAGCTATAAGAATGACCGTTCCAAAGTATGGCAGGGGGTACGAGCGATAGCCGCGAGGTGTCAACGTCCCCTGCTAACCGTTGCGGGTGTAGACCAGCCAGAGTTTTGGGTTGCCGCGCTCGCTGGCCTTGAAGCACCGTGTACGGATACGAGACCGCTCGCACTCCACCAACTGCTCCACAGCGTCGCAACGGAGACAGAGGCGCGCGTCGCCCTTAGTGGTCTGGGAGCGAGTACGCTCTTTGGACATCATCAGACAATCGTCTCCAACGAGTCGCTCAATGTTTTTTCGTCCGCTACACAACGAAAGATACAACAAGAGGAACGTTGGGATGATACGCTACACGCACGCAAGCTACAGAGACGAGTAGACCACTGTACAAGCGAGCAACAAAAACAGTATTACCTTGCGCTCCACCTCTCCCTGCCTGATGGTAGGGTTGGCATGATGCATCAACTCGCGATGCAAGAAGGTATCGTAGTGCGCTCGCCCTATCTTAGAAATGATGTTACTGAACTAGTCACGCGCCTGAACGATGAAACACGCAACACCACACTCTTGACTACCCTTGCAGAGCGTTATTTGTCTATCTTGCCCGATGCTCAGAAACGACTATCGTTAGACCCGCCTGTACCATCGCTCTTGCGCGTTGCTGCTTCTCCGCTACTACAACAAACACTTTCACCGGAAGCAATACAGGCAACAGGACTATTCGATGTTGAAAACGTGGCTCAATTGTTGAAGCAAAAGACTGCTACGAAAGCGTTGTTACTGGTGTTCACGACACAGTTATTTTGTCGATTGTTCGATGTTGAAGTAGAATAGCTACGATGTTTCAAGTGTCATGGCAAAATGAGATATACCCACAACAAACCTTCTTTCTTAACATTTTTTTGTTGAGGCAGTACCTATACATCTCGCAACTGTATAATACATCTTGCTTTCCTCGCATAAACAATGAACGTGTCCAGAACGCTTTTACAAGTCGCTGGACACGTTTATAAACAAACCAAACTAGCTTGGCGTCACGTTGTTATGTGTCTCGTATTTGCTACGTAACACCTTCTTGTCGAATTTGCCAACACTGGTTTTGGGTACGGCTTCGATGAAAACAACGTCATCGGGCAACCACCACTTCGCAACCTGTGGACGCAAAAAGTCGAGTATCTCTTCTTTCGTTACCTGGCCGACGTAATCCGGCTTCGCGACAACACACGCTAATGGACGCTCCGACCAGCGCGCATCTGGAACCCCAACAACACACGCCTCCAATACTTTTGGGTGGCCCATGATAAGGCCCTCTAGCTCAACCGAAGAAATCCATTCCCCGCCGGACTTCACAAGGTCTTTGGTGCGGTCTACAAGCTGCAACATCCCATCTTCATCGACAACGGCGACATCGCCCGTTCCAAACCAGCCATCAGCAAACTTGACCGATGCCTGCTCGTCTTTATAATATGACCGCGCCACCCAGGGGCCACGTACCTGTAGCTCGCCAAAGGTTTCGTTGTCCCAGGGAACCTCTTTTCCGCTTTCCATATCAACTACGCGGAAATCTACCCCTGCTACCGTCGTTCCCTGCTTGGCCTTGATGCGAAACTGCTCCATTAAGGGGAGGTCTTCCTGATGGGAGCGCAGCCGCGAGACAGAGGCAAGCGGCGAGGTTTCGGTCATGCCCCACGCCTGCACGATGTTGACACCATGCTTATGCAGGCCCGCAATCAATGCCTGTGGCACCGCGGAACCACCGCAGAAAATTGCTCGTAACGCGGGAAACGTGATAGACTCTTTTTCAAGCAGTGAAAGCAGCCCAATCCAAATGGTCGGGACGCCTGCGGCAACCGTCACCCGCTCTTGCACCATAAGTTTTGCGATGCGTAGAGGGTCCATGAAGCGCGAGGGTAGCACTATCTTTGTGCCGAGCAAGATACCAGCATGTGGCTCTCCCCATGCATTAGCGTGAAACATCGGCACGATTGGTAAGATGGTATCGTTTTCACCCAACCCCTGATTATCGGTCATGCCAAGCGACATCGAGTGCAGCGTGATGGAGCGATGACTATAGAGGACGCCTTTAGGATTGCCTGTTGTGCCAGAAGTGTAACACATGGCAGCGGCGGCGTTTTCGTCCAGTTCGGGCCAGTCATAGGTTGTCGCCCGTTCGCCGATAAACGTTTCGTAGTCAACCGAGGGTTGCAGGGTTCCACCACTATGGGGTGCATCACCCATGATGACATAGAGTTTCACGGTTGGAAGTTGACTGCTAAAACCTTCTAACAGAGGCACAAGATCGCCATCGACAAAAATAATCTTATCTTCCGCATTATTAATGATGTATACAAGTTGTTCCACAAAGAGGCGAATATTGAGCGTATGTAGCACCGCGCCCATGCATGGAACCGCGTAGTATAGCTCCAGGTGACGGTAGTTGTTCCAGGCAAAGGTCGCCACACGTTCACCCGATTGCACACCAGCGTTCGCGAGGGCATTAGCAAGCTGCATCGTGCGCTTGCCCCATTCACGATAGGTGTAGCGGTGCGGTTCGCCCTCCGTTTGTGTCACAATCTCTTTGCGCCCAAACAAACGCACGGCACGATTGAAGGCGTGCTGTAACGTCAACGGATATGCCATCATTAAGCCTTGCATAATTCGACAACCTCCTCAGTGAAGTGTAAAAGAACAGAGTGAGCTACAGACGTATAGCGGCGTCACTTTTCCGAATTATACACTATTCCCAGTTCGAGTATTTTGCTCTTTGTGCAGACCTACTGTATACTCGCACTATAGATATGCTTAGTAGCGACCTCGCCGCGTCGTTGTGACATGCTGCTCGCCCGAAACCATAGGCGCGAAGGCTACTCGTCCCAGGGACACTATTCCCCACGCGATAAGAGCATATACAAGCATAGCGATTACTGTTGAGACTTCAAAAACACCACGACTCCCAATCGTCTGATCGTTGAAGATACCGTTAAAGGCTCCCACAAACACATGGCTCAAACTGTATAAAAAGGCGATGAATCCGTTATCCTGGTTTGCTCCCAGCAATCGAAATAGCAGCCGTAACCCCATTATCACTTCTAGCACGCCTAGTATAAAATAGGTCACGGTTGTAATCCAGTAACGGATATTGGCGCGACTCTGATTTCTGTCCACGTACACTTCTTCGCGATTTTCAACGCGGTTGCCCGTTGGGTCTACGTAGCTTTGGTGCTGACTCTCTGAATATGCTCCGCCGCTATTAGATGATTGCACAGTATTGTCAGCGGGGCTGTACGGCTGCTGATAATTTTGCGCGCGCGGATCATTTGGTGGATATTGTTGATCGCTCATTTTTTCCTCATCTTTGCTTTTCGCTATTGGACAACGGTCTTAGCCAGTGTATCAACGCAACGTCTTCTGGCAATACAGAAAAGATACAACGTTAGTTTACCATCAAAAATATGTAATGAATCGCCAACACTCGTGTTTTTGCCAAAGAGGACGTTACCATTGTTACGAAAAACATTGCACGAAAGATGCATCCTCTGTGCAAATACAGGCGTCAATGGTCGATCCCCTCAATCATCGCGGCAACGTCCGCATTGCCATGAGCAGCGGCCCAACGCAACGCTTCCGCCGCGAGGTAGAGCGAGCCGGTTGCACAAATCAGATCATTCTGTTGTGCCAAACTACGGGCAAGGTCCATTGCCTTGTCGCTCTCTGGCTCGGTTTTGACGGTGACATGGGGGGCATATTCCGCAAAAAGCGTTTCAAGTTGCTCAAGTGGGGTCGCGCGCGGGTTTTTCATACGTGTAAGTACAACCGTATCTATATCCGCTAAGGCGCGTACCATGCCAACCAGGTCTTTGTCCTGATTGGAACTAAACACGAAGAGCAGGTGCTGCGCCTGAAATGTAGCCCGTAACGCTTGCAACAGCTTTTGGATAGAGTCTGTATTGTGCGCTCCGTCTATCACGATTGTTGGACGACGCCCCACAACCTCCATTCGCGCCGACCAACGCACGGCGCGAAAACCAGCACGGAGCGCGTTTTCATCCCAGGCCAAACCGTTTTCGCGCAGCAGATCGAGGGTTGCAAGGGCGGCTGTCGCGTTCTCAAGCTGATGCTGGCCCGCAAGCGGAATCTCAAGTCCGGTATACACGCGGTCAGGTGTCGCTATCGTGAAACGTTGCCGCTCCTCATCACGCTCTTC
>Ga0123338_10001576_pt1 | contig 22110 bp, 17 predicted proteins | sample grotaG_FD_89793 | JGI IMG/M metagenome (GOLD analysis project Ga0123338, IMG submission 89793) | Glacier valley bacterial and archeal communities from Borup Fiord, Nunavut, Canada, to study Microbial Dark Matter (Phase II) -... | ecosystem: Environmental > Aquatic > Freshwater > Ice > Glacier ...
ACTAGACCAATATCAGTTAGTTCACATTTAGTTATAAGATTGAACCGCCGTGTACCGAACGGTACGCACGGTGGTGTGAGAGGACGGTAAATGAATTAATCATTTACCTCCTACTCGATTTCATAATGAATAGAACAGGATTGTTTTATTGTAGATTCCTACAAGGAAGGAAAGAAAGGATTGATTATACATTTCCATTATGATACAATACTTTCAGAACATATGTTTCAAATTCGCTTTAAAGAATGCGGACAAATGTAAGGAGGGATATCATTTGCTAGTCAGCTTGCACGTTAAAAACTTTGCTATTATTAATGAGGTTGAAGTATATTTTAAAGATCATCTTAACATAATGACAGGAGAAACAGGTGCCGGAAAATCCATTATTATCGGCTCTATTAATGCTGCCTTGGGTGCAAAGGTAAACAAAGATATTCTTCGAAGTGGTGCAGAGTATGCTTTAGTTGAATTGGTTTTTGAGACTAGAGATGAGGGGCTCTTTAAGATTATGAAGGAATTGGATCTGCCGATGGAAGACGGGCAAATCATTATTTCTAAAAAAATTATGCAGGGAAGAAGTATATGCAAAATTAATGGAGAAAATGTCACGGCATCAGCTCTGACTACTATTGCAGGACGTTTGATTGACATTCATGGACAGCATGAACACCAATCACTTTTACATAAAGCAAAGCATTTGGAAATAGTGGACCGATTTGCAAAAGAGGAGATTGGGTCTTTAAAACAGGAGCTTGAGCATGCTTATAAAGAATATTTGAAATTAAGACAGGAATTCGATCAAGCAGGAATTGACGAAGAAAAGCGTTTACGTGAAATTTCCTTTTTGGCATATGAAACAAATGAAATAAAAGAGGCATCCTTAATCTTAGGTGAAGATGAAGAACTGGCAAGCACGTATAAAAAATTGTTTAATGCAAATACCATCTCTGAGGGCTTGAAAAACGTATACAGCTTCACAGGGTATGAAGCCTCCGCAGCCGGAGATTCTATCGGTAGAGCGTTAAGGCAACTGATTAAAATTGCAGAATACGATGAGACAATCGTTAGCTTCTTAAATCAAGCTACTGATATTGAGGGTATTTTGAATGATTTTAACAGGGATCTGTCACAATATATTTCCAATATAGAAAACCCAGAGGAAGAATTGAAAGAGGTAACACGGCGTCTAGATATAATCAATCACTTAAAATCAAAGTATGGTAATTCTATCGAGCTAATCAACCGTTACTATAGTGAGTGCGAATTGAAATTAGCGAAATATCGAGATTATGATGAATATATGTCTAAACTTAGCAATATGCTAGTGAATGCTGAGTCAAAACTAAAAGTGCTTTCTGAGCAACTATCAATAATTAGACAGAATGAAGCTAAGGTACTTACTGCAAAAATTCGAGAGACTTTGTTTTCGCTAAATTTTTTGGATATTAAATTTGAAATGACTTTTGAAAAAATAGGACATTACTCGGAAAATGGATTTGATGATGCAGAATTTATAATATCTACCAATCCAGGTGAAGAATTAAGGCCATTATCTAAGGTAGCTTCCGGCGGTGAGCTTTCAAGAATTATGTTGGGTATTAAATCAGTTTTAGCAGATAAAGATGATATTGAGACATTGATTTTTGATGAAATTGATGTAGGAATTAGTGGAAGAACTGCTCAGAAGGTATCGGAACAATTATCAAATATAGCAAGACACCATCAAATCATCTGCATTACTCACCTGGCACAAATTGCTGCTATGGCGGATGCTCATTATATAATCGAAAAGCAGACGGACGGACTTACAACTCAGACAACAATCAAAGAATTAAAGGATGAGGAAACTATAGATGAATTATCCCGTATTCTCGGTGGAGCCGAAATTACAGATCGTGTGAAAGAGAATGCGAAAGAAATGAAAGAATTGGCATTTGCTACTAAAAAATACAAGATGTAAAAACTGAAAAATACGAATACTAAAATCAAGGATATACAATACTATGTATATCCTTTTTTAATGTTCATTTTTAATAATAATTAATACTGAGCCATAAAAGAGTATATTACGCGTAGAAAATGTATGAGGTGCAAGGATGAGGAGCAAAAGAAAGTACAGAAGGGTTTTAATATATCTTTTCATTATTAATATATTTACTTTAATTTATTATGTTTTTTATCACATAGAAAAAATAATACCAGACGAGATAAAAATACTGGTAGATACACAGGAACGCTTTGATTTTGATATTCCATTGAAAGCTAATATTGAAACAGATGATATCGGTGTAATTAGTGTAAATGATTTAAGTGTACCATCTAATCAAATCAATATAGACATGAACCAGCCGTTTACCATAGAATCTTCACAAACAGGGAAGTATATCGTAAATCTAAAGTTATTTGGTTTATTCAATTTTAAGAATATATCATTGGATGTTATAGAAAATGTTCAATTAATTCCTTGTGGTAATCCCATTGGGATTTACGTTGAAACGAATGGCATTTTAGTATTGGGTAGTGGAAGAATTACCGGAGCAGACGGCCTTAATTACGAACCAATCAACAATAAATTAAAATCGGGTGACTATATTCTTTCCATAAATAATAAGCTGATTAGCAGTAAAAGTGAATTAATTAATGAAATACAAAATAGTAGCGGAGAGGATATTACCCTATTAGTCAGAAGAAATCAGGAAGAGATTACAGTTCGAATTTCACCGGTAAAAACGACAAGTGGCAGTTATAAAATAGGAGCATGGATTCGTGATAATACACAAGGTATCGGCACGCTTACCTTTATTTCTACAAATGGGCTATTTGGTGCTCTGGGACATGGAATAACTGATATTGATACTGGATTATTGATGGATATTAAAGGCGGAACGATATATGCAGCAGAGATTATGTCTGTAATAAAAGGAAAAGAAGGAGAACCAGGAGAGCTTATTGGGATGATCAGACAAAGCAGTAAGTTTAAAATAGGTGATATTAGGGAAAACACTTTCCAAGGAATTTTTGGAAGTATTAATAGAAATTATAATGGATTTTTTGAGGATGAAGCCCTTGAAATTGGGCTGAAGCAAGAAGTGAAGAAGGGAAAAGCTTTGATTCGATGTACAGTGGAGGATGAAATCAAGGATTTTGAGATAGAGATAGAAAGCGTGGACCTAAGCAATAGTAATCATAGCAAAGGGATTATTATTCGAATTACAGATGAAAGTTTGCTGCAGCTGACTGGGGGAATTGTGCAAGGTATGAGTGGCAGCCCAATTATACAAAATAATAAGATAATAGGTGCTGTTACGCATGTATTTATACAGGATTCAACTAAAGGTTACGGTACATTTATTGAAAACATGGTAAATAATTTAGAATAAAGAAATCTTTTGTTTAAAAAAGAAATCGACTAAATGTTTTATAATGCAAGTAATAAGCAAGTAATTGAACACTACATTAACTGTATATTATTTCCAAATATACAAAATGTTGTGTTTCAAGAATTTATTCGCATATTTATAAAAATTTAACTGTCGAATGGTGCGACAAGAAACAATTGATTGTTTGAAATGTTACAGATATAATTCGTATATGGTAAATATTTACAGAGGACACCTTGTGCAAAGGGAACAGAAGATGTAGAATTCTAGGTTTTAATGTAAAGTAATAGCTTAATATGTAAAATATTAATAATAAAAGTCATATTATGCTATTAATATTTTGTGAATTTTGCTATTACTATAATTATTGACGCGTATTTATGAATGATGTATAATTCAATCATAAAACAACATGAAACCCAAAATCCTATTATAATAATCACAAAAAGTGAAATACTAAGTACAAACATCCAAAGGGTAAATTTAATGAGGGCATGAGAATTAATGGAGAAGTATGTGAGAGAGAAGAAATCAGAAAATTTAATGGAGGTTGGAATGTAATGAACAAGATTAATGTGGCAATTGTTGATGACAATGAGAGGATGGTGAATCTACTAGAAGATATTTTAAAGGAAGATGCAGATATCGAAGTAGTAGGTAAATCGGATAATGGAATTGATGCTTTAGAAATGATTAAAGAAAAAAAGCCGGATGTAGTACTATTGGATTTGATTATGCCAAAATTGGACGGGCTAGGCGTAATGGAAAGGGTAAGAAGGGATTCCGAATTTAAAAAGACTCCCTCTTTTATTGTCATAACGGCAATAGGGCAAGAAGGTGTTACTGAGAACGCATTTGAGCTAGGTGCAAATTATTATATTATGAAACCGTTTGATAATAATGTAATTCTATCACGTATTAAACAGATAAAAGGCGATTACCATAACAAACTAATCGATAATCATAGAGTTAGTACATATGAAAACAAGACCGCATATATGGAAAGAAATTTAGAGTCGGATGTAACAAATATTATTCATGAGATTGGAGTCCCCGCACATATTAAAGGCTACCAATACCTAAGAGACGCAATCATGATGTCTGTAAACGATACAGAGATGCTTAATTCAATCACTAAACTGTTATATCCATCCATTGCAAAACGTCATAAGACAACGCCGAGTAGAGTGGAAAGAGCAATTCGTCATGCAATTGAAGTCGCTTGGAGCAGAGGAAAGGTGGACACAATTGATGAATTATTCGGATATACAGTTAATAATGGAAAAGGGAAGCCAACCAATTCAGAATTTGTGGCACTAATAGCAGACAAAATAAGATTGGAATATAAATTAAGGCTTTAGCACGACAATAATAATTAACAAAATAAAGGTATAAAATAAAGATATAAAATAAAGATATAAAGAACAAGAAGTTTCTGGAGTAATCTATTCAATGCTATTTTGATAGATTCTCACAGGAACTTCTTTTTAATTCCTCGGATTTTAAAGCTAAACCCATTAGTATCTATGCATATCTTTATTTTAATTTGCAATAATACTTTTGTATGATGCAAAAAAGCAAAACAAGAAGAAATTAATAATGTATAATTAATATTCTTTGTAAACACAGGTATGGCTGATGGTTCAGGGATATCCGAAAATATTAAAATGTCAGGCAGTTCAAGTATGTCAGGCAATACAGGAAGGGTAGAAAATTTAGGGATGTCAGGTGATATAGGAATGCCAGGTAGCATACTTGCAATTAGTTGGATTGCATTTCTCTAAAATCAATTTTAGCATTTAAAACTGCACAAAAAATGGTAGCTTTCCAAATAAAATATAAACACATTCATTATATTTAATAAAAAAGAAATAAAGTCTTGATATTTTGATTCAGATTAGGTAGAATAATCTCTATGGATTGCGAAAATTTTATCAATCTAGCCAAATAACTTTAGATTAATTACTGCCTCAAGGCAGTATATTATAAAATTAAATAATTAGGAGGAATATTATCATGGCAGTAAAAGTAGCAATTAATGGCTTTGGACGTATCGGCCGCCTTGCATTTAGACAGATGTTTGGTGCAGAAGGATATGAAATCGTAGCAATAAACGATTTGACAGATGCTAAAATGTTAGCACACTTATTAAAATACGATTCAGCACAGGGTAGATACGCTAAGGGCGATACCGTAGTAGCTAAAGAAAGCTCCATCGTTGTAGAAGGTAAAGAAATTAAAATTTATGCGAAATCAAATCCTGCAGAGTTACCTTGGGGTGAAATTGGTGTAGATGTAGTTTTAGAATGTACCGGTTTCTTCGCATCCAAAGCAAAATCACAGGCACATATTGATGCAGGCGCAAAAAAGGTTGTTATTTCTGCTCCAGCAGGCAATGACCTTCCTACAGTTGTATTCAGTGTTAATGAGAATATCTTAAAGGCAAGTGATACAATTATTTCTGCAGCTTCCTGTACAACAAACTGTTTAGCTCCTATGGCTGATACATTAAATAAATTAGCAGAAATCGAAAAAGGTTTCATGACTACAATCCATGCTTATACCGGCGACCAAATGACATTAGACGGTCCTCACAGAAATGGTGATTTAAGAAGAGCTCGTGCTGCAGCTGTTAATATCGTTCCTAATTCAACTGGTGCTGCTAAGGCAATCGGCCTAGTAGTTCCTGCATTAGCTGGTAAATTAGACGGTTCTGCTCAAAGAGTTCCTGTACCTACCGGTTCTGTTACAGAATTAGTTGCTGTTGTTAAGGGTAAAGTAACAAAAGATGAAATCAATGAAGCAATGAAGAAAGCAGCAAGTGCTTCTTTCGGTTATACTGAGGATGAAATCGTATCTTCCGACGTTATTGGTATTACTTATGGTTCTTTATTTGATGGAACACAGACAAAGGTTACCGAATTGGGAGATAAGACTATGGTTAAGGTTGTTTCCTGGTATGACAATGAAAATTCGTATACAAGCCAAATGGTAAGAACAATTAAATACTTTGCTGAATTAGTATAATTTTAAGTGTAATGAATATTTATGCCTATTATTTAGGGATAAGATTATAGTTGTGGTTATAACAAATTGATCCATCATGGGTCCGGTCTTTCAGGACCGGGCCTTTTTTAAAACTTAAAATCGAAAGGAGAAAGTATATGTTAAATAAAAAATCAGTTGATGATATTAATGTAAAAGGCAAAAGAGTTTTAGTAAGATGTGATTTTAATGTTCCATTACAGGATGGAAAGATTACGGATGAGAATCGCCTTGTGGCAGCTCTTCCTACCATTGAAAAATTAATTAAAGATGGTGGTAAGGTAATTCTTTGTTCCCACCTTGGTAAACCGAAGGGTGAGCCAAAGCCTGAATTATCTTTAGCACCTGTAGCTGTGAGAATGGCTGAGCTTTTAGGACAGGAAGTTAAATTTGCAAAAGACGATGTAGTAGTTGGAGAGAATGCGAAAGCAGCTGTTGCAGCTATGAAGGACGGGGATGTGGTTCTTCTTGAAAACACTCGCTACAGAGTAGAGGAAACAAAGAATGTAGATTCCTTTAGTGAAGATTTAGCTTCTATATGTGATATATTTGTTGATGATGCTTTTGGTACTGCACATAGAGCACACTGCTCAAATGTAGGTATTACTAAATTTGTTGATACTTGCGTAGTAGGTTATTTAATGTTAAAGGAAATCGAATTTCTCGGTAATGCTATAAATAATCCGAATAGACCATTTGTAGCAATCCTTGGCGGATCTAAAGTATCCAGTAAAATTTCCGTAATTGATAACCTTCTTGATAAGGTTGATACCTTAATTATCGGTGGTGGTATGGCTTATACTTTCATGAAAGCATTGGGAGAAGAAGTTGGCAAATCCCTGCTTGAAGAAGAATACTTAAGTTATGCTTTGGAAATGATGGAAAAGGCAAAGCAAAAGGGTGTTAAACTTCTTATTCCTATCGATACAGTTGTTGCAAAGGAGTTTTCCAATGATACAGAATTCAAGACAGTAGGCAGAGGAAAAATCGAACCAGAATGGCAAGGCCTAGATATTGGTGAGGCTACCTGCAAGCTTTATACAGATGCAATCAAGGATGCTAAGACAGTTGTATGGAATGGACCTATGGGTGTATTTGAATTCTCCAATTTCGCAGCAGGCACCGTCGCAGTTGCCAAGGCATTAGCTGAAATTGATGCGACTACAATTATCGGTGGCGGCGATTCTGCAGCAGCAGTAAATATCTTAGGGTTTGGAGATAAGATTACACATATCTCAACCGGCGGCGGAGCTTCCTTAGAATTTTTAGAGGGCAAGGAGCTTCCCGGAGTTGCAGCTGCTAATGATAAATAATAAATTACAAGAAGCAGTGCCACCTTGTAATTCATGACAAGTGAATATAGAATTCGGCTTTGACGAATTCATTACCAATTCATCTTGTTTGCAATTCATGACAACACAATTTCTCGCGGAGCGTGAAATTTGTTGTATACTGATCTATTAAAAATAGGAGGTTAATCATGCGTAGAAAAATAATCGCTGGAAACTGGAAGATGAACAAAACTCCCAGTGAGACAGTTACCTTAATTAATGAGCTGAAACCATTGGTAGCAACTGAGGAAGCAGACGTAATATTTTGTGTACCGGCAGTTTCGCTTACAACAGCATTAGAAGCTGTTAAGAATACGAACATTGCAATCGGTGCTCAGAATATGTATTTTGAAGAAAGCGGTGCTTATACTGGAGAAATCGCTCCTAAGATGTTAACTGATATTGGCGTTAAATATGTTATCATTGGACACTCTGAAAGAAGAGAATACTTTGGAGAGACAAATGAGACAGTAAATAAGAAAGTTTTAAAAGCTTATGAACACGGGTTAACTCCGATTATTTGTTGTGGCGAGACTTTAACACAAAGAGAACAGGGAATTACGATTGATTTTGTCCGTCAGCAGATAAAAATTGCATTTTTAAGTGTAACAGCTGATCAAGCTAAAGAAGCAGTAGTTGCTTATGAGCCTATCTGGGCTATCGGTACCGGTAAAGTTGCAACCACCGAGCAGGCAGAAGAGGTATGTAGGGCGATTCGTGAATGTATTAATGAAATCTATGATGCTACTACAGCAGATGCTACGCGTATCCAATACGGCGGAAGTGTGACGGCAGCCAGTGCAGCTGATTTATTCTCACAACCGAATATTGATGGCGGTTTGGTTGGTGGAGCAAGCTTAAAGGCTGATTTTGGTAAGATTGTTAATTATAAATAGGATTCGTTGGAGTATCAAAAGTCGATAAGGTATACGCGGCTCCATTCATATTTATAATTCATGAGACTTTTGATACTCGATATACTTTACTGAAATGATAATTAAGATATTACCTTGGGTGGGATGCATAATTTCATCTGGGGTTTTGTGGTTTACATATAATTTCTGAGAGGTTAGATAGGATGAGCGATCAGAATTTGTGGTAATTCACGTGTGCAAGGATTTGATAATTAATAGGATATGATTTAGGAAGAGACCATCGTGATTTGTAAAGGAGCAAAATTATGAGTAAGAAACCTACGGTATTAATGATTTTAGATGGATATGGACTAAATGATAGGAAAGAGTTTAATGCAATTGCAGAGGCAAAAAAACCGGTTATGGATCGTTTAATGGCGCAGTATCCGTTTGTAAAAGGATACGCAAGTGGAATGGCAGTTGGACTTCCGGATGGACAGATGGGAAATTCAGAAGTAGGACATATTAATATGGGAGCAGGTAGGATAGTGTACCAGGAGCTGACCCGTATTACGAAGGAAATCAAGGATGGAATATTTTATAATAATGCGGCACTTTTAGCAGCTATCGATAACTGCAAGAGGAATAGTTCTGATTTGCATATCTATGGATTAGTATCGGATGGTGGTGTCCACAGCCATAATACCCACTTGTATGCAGTGCTTGAATTGGCTAGGAGGCAAGGTTTAACCAACGTCTATGTGCATGCATTCTTAGATGGAAGAGATACGGCACCCACTTCCGGCAAGGGCTTTGTAGAACAGCTTGGGGATCAGATGAAGATTATCGGTGTAGGTAAAATTGCCACTGTCATGGGACGTTACTATTCAATGGATCGTGACAATCGCTGGGACCGTGTGGAAAAGGCATATCGCGCGATGGCTCTCGGTGAGGGTGAGACAGCTACAAGCGCAGTATTAGCGGTACAAAACTCTTATGACATTCAAAAATTTGATGAGTTTGTATTACCGACTGTAGTAATGGAAGATGATAAACCAGTAGCTACAATTAAGGAAAATGATTCAATTATCTTCTTCAACTTTAGACCGGACAGAGCAAGAGAAATCACAAGAGTATTCTGTGATGATGAATTTGCAGGCTTTGAGAGAGCAAAAAGAATAAAATTAACGTATACCTGCTTCTCTGAATATGACATCACAATTGCAAATAAGTTGGTTGCATTCCATAAAATTTCTCTAGACCATACCTTTGGACAATTTTTGGCGGAACATCATAAGACTCAGCTTCGTCTCGCAGAAACGGAGAAGTATGCACATGTCACGTTCTTCTTTAATGCTGGAGTTGAAGTTCCGAACGAAGGCGAAGAGCGAATTCTCGTTAACTCGCCTAAGGTAGCTACCTACGACCTACAGCCGGAGATGAGTGCATATCAGGTAGCAGATCATTTAGTTGAAGCAATCAAATCTTTAAAATATGACGTAATAATTATAAACTTTGCAAATCCGGACATGGTTGGCCATACTGGAATTGAGAGTGCAACTATCACTGCAATCGAAACAGTTGATGTATGTGTGGGAAAGGCAGTAGAGGCGTTGTTATCTGTTGATGGACAAATGTTTCTATGCGCTGATCATGGTAATGCGGAGCAATTGGTGGATTACACAACGAATGAGCCTTTTACAGCCCATACGATTAATCCGGTACCGTTTATCCTAATCAATTATGATAAAAATTATACTTTGTTAGAAGACGGGTGCCTTGCAGATATCGCTCCAACCATGATTGAAATGATGGGACTAGTGAAACCCGATGAAATGACCGGAAAGTCTTTGCTTGTTAAAAAATAAGTTGAAATAATTTCTATAGTATGATAGAATAGGCGTAGTTTTAGGAGGTGTAAGTAGTGGAAACATTAAAAGTGATTATCGAAGTCGTATATATCTTGATTTGCGTTGTATTAACTTTCGTTGTATTAAAGCAGGAAGGTAAATCAGGAGGATTGTCTGGAGCACTAACGGGTGCTACTGAAACATATTGGAGTAAGAACAAAGGCCGCTCCAAAGAGGGTATGCTTGAGACTGCAACTAAGGTTTTAGCAGGTTCATTTATCGTATTGTCCGTTGTTTTAAATCTACAATGGTAAGTTGAAGATGACAACAAAAACACTCTGAATACCAGAGTGTTTTTTTTTCTCCGAAATATTTATTTAAAAGAAGCAATTTATGGTATACTAATGGTAACGAATCAATTCCACTATATTATGAAAAATATATTACGAAGTAGGTGTTAATATGAAAGAAAAAGAATTATTAGATGAAAAGAGCATTATGCTTGAGGAGTTATTTTCGAGCAAGGAATATAAGCCAATGAGATTTAAAGACCTGGCAGAATTATTGCAAGTTCCAAAAGCTTCAAAACATGAGTTAAAAGAAAAGTTGGATCAGCTTATTGGAAAAGGAAAGATTATATTGGACTCCCAAGATCGGTATCGGATTCCGGGAGATAATGTTAAAGTAGGTATTTTCTCAGGGACCCAAAGGGGCTTTGGTTTTGTTATAATTGAAGGGGAAGAAGACGATATTTTTATTCCCGAAAATGCAACCAATAGTGCATTGCACGGCGACAAGGTTATGATTACGATTAAGGAAGAACAGACGGGAAAAAGAAAAGAAGGCGCTGTAACAAATATCGTTGAACGTGGTAAAAATGAAATAATCGGAACCTTTGAAAAAAATAAAAACTTTGGCTTTGTTATTCCAGATAACCAGAAATTCGGGAAGGATATTTTTATTCCAAAGGAATTTACAATGGGCGCCGTTTCCGGACATAAAGTAGTTATAAAAATCTCTGATTACGGTGACGCTACCAAAAATCCCGAAGGTAAGGTTGTTGAGATTTTAGGCCACATCAATGACCCGGGAGTGGATATCATGACCGTGGTAAGAGCTTATGACCTTCCGGTAGAATTTCCCGAAGAAGTCATGAGGCAGTTGAATACGATTCCTGAAGAAGTTGATGCAAAAGAATTTGAAGGCCGCTTTGATATCAGAGACCAGCAAACGGTTACAATCGACGGCGAAGATGCTAAAGATCTCGATGATGCCATTACCATTCAAAAGGAAGGGGAAATCTATCATCTGGGAGTGCATATTGCTGATGTGACAAATTATGTCAAGGAAGGTGCAGCGCTGGATAAGGAAGCTTTAAAGCGGGGCACTAGTGTATATCTAGTTGATCGTGTCATTCCAATGCTTCCTCATAAATTATCCAACGGAATATGTTCTTTAAATGCTGGGCTTGACCGTCTAGCGCTTAGTTGTTTCATGGATATCGATTCGAAAGGATCAGTTCTTGGACACAGAATTGCAGAAACTGTGATTAAGGTCGATCGTCGCATGACCTATACCAGTGTGGCAAAAATTGTTGAGGAGAACGATGAGGAAGAATGTAAGGAATACGAAGAGCTTGTTCCCATGTTTCATCTGATGCAGGAGTTAGCGGAAGTATTGAAGGAAAGAAGACACAAGAGAGGTGCCATTAATTTTGATTTCCCAGAAAGCAAGATCATTTTAGATAAGAAGGGAAAACCAATTGAAATCAAGCCTTACGAAAGAAACAAGGCAACAAAAATCATAGAGGAATTCATGTTGATTGCCAATGAGACAGTTGCCGAGGACTTTTTCTGGCAGGAGATACCTTTCCTATACCGGACTCATGACAATCCGGATGAAGAGAAAATCAAAAAACTGGCTATCTTTATCAATAATTTTGGTTACAGCATTCGAATCGGTAACGAGGAAATACATCCAAAAGAGTTGCAGAAGCTTTTAGTTAAAGTGGAGGATACGCCAGAGGAAGCATTAATTAGCAGATTAACCTTACGGTCCATGAAAAAGGCAAAATACACGGTTGCAAATACCGGACATTTTGGATTGTCCGCCAAGTACTATTGCCATTTTACCTCTCCAATTAGGCGTTACCCTGATCTTCAAATTCATAGGATTATTAAGGAAAACTTAACAGGTAAGATGGGTGAGAGAAGAATTGGACATTATGGAAAAATTCTAAATGACGTTGCAGACCATACCAGCAACACAGAACGCAGAGCAGACGAAGCGGAACGGGATGTTGAGAAGCTAAAGAAAGTGGAATATATGATGGATCACATCGGCGAAACCTTTGAAGGTGTAATATCGGGAATTACTACCTGGGGAATGTATGTAGAGCTTCCCAATACGATTGAAGGTATGATCCGCGTGAGTGAGATGAAGGACGATTATTATATTTACGATGAAGAGCGTTATCAAATGGTGGGAGAGCACAAAAAGAAAGTATATAATTTGGGGCAGACGGTAGTAATAGAAGTTGTAAATGCAGATAAACAGCAAAGGACAATTGATTTTGCTTTGGTGGAGGTGTAAGCTAGTGGGGGAAGGTATAAAATTAATCGCTAACAATAAGAAGGCGTATTATGATTATTTTATTGAGGATAAGTATGAGGCTGGTTTGTCATTACACGGAACAGAGGTTAAGTCACTTCGCATGGGAAAATGTAGTGTGAAGGAAGCTTTTATCAAAATTGAAAATAGGGAGATGTACGTTTATAATATGCATGTCAGTCCTTATGAGAAAGGCAATATATTTAATAAGGATCCCTTAAGGGTCAGAAAGCTTTTGCTTCATAAATTTGAAATAAATAAAATGGCCGGACAATTGGCTTCTAAGGGATATACCCTTGTACCACTTTCAGTTTATTTTAAGGGAAGTCTGGTAAAAATCGAAATTGGGTTGGCGAAAGGTAAGAAGCTCTATGATAAGAGGGAAGACATCGCCAAGAAGGACATGAAAAGAGAAGCGGAAAAGGATTTTAAGGTTAGAAATCTGACGTAGAAAGTTTCTAAAAGTAACAGTCTGCATTAGGAGATATCAGTAGTTACTTAGCGCGGTAGAATAGAATTTTACAACAATAATAATTCAATTTTTTTATAAAATATCTTAAATTTAATAATAAATGGAAAGAGTGGTATGAAAAAGTCATTAAATTATATAGCAGAACTCTTGACACTTGTGATTAATTAGATTAGTATAGAATATGCATCTATGAACTGGAATAATAACGGGTAGGAACTTATTTAAGCCTTTTTATTAAGTGAATTCACTTGGTGCACGAGTATTTGAAGATGGTCGTTAATAAATAAATATATATATCCAAATCATTAAATTTCTGTTTTGAGATATAACCTTTGCATAATTACCCTTCGGGGATGTAATGGTTTCGACAGGGCTTTATATTCAAAGTAAGCATGTAGTAGCTGAGGAAACTACTTTAAAATTTCTCACAAAAAATAATTAACGACAATTATAGCGCTTTAGTAGCAGCCTAAAACTACTACCAGAGGAATCTGGTTCAACTCTTATGAAATGTTTTCTACTACTAAAACATAAGGGTCACCTAAAGTAGATAAGCGAGTCTGTAAAAACTGTTATACAGGCAAGACGAAAATTTTATACAGTCCACGATGGAAGGTTTGCTTATTTTAACAACTGAGTGGTACTAAAAATAAGATAAACATGTAGAAAGCTTTGATGAGGGGTTTTGGACACGGGTTCGACTCCCGTCATCTCCATAAAATAAGGATAAGACATAAAGTCTTATCTTTTTTTTGAAAAAAAGAAATTCAGAAACATATAAGAAATGCGGTTTATGCAAAATAAAATCTCAAGTCGCGGAGGGATTATAATGATACGAGAAATCGAAAATAATGATTTTGACGGTCTTGTGAAATTATATTTGCAATTACATAATAATTCAATACCCGAAAAAACGCCGAATATATTGGACATATGGGATAGAATTCTAATAGATAAAGACTACCACATAATCATAGCAGAAGAAGATGGCAAAATTGTATCTTCTTGTGTCTGCGTTATAATTCCCAATTTAACACATAATCAACAACCATATGCGTTTATTGAAAATGTTATTACTGATGAAAATTATCGAAGAAGGGGATTAGCAACACTCTGTTTGAACTATGCAAAACAAATAGCAGTAAAGCAAAATTGTTACAAATTAATGTTATTAACTGGCTCGAAACTTGAAAGCACATTAAAGTTTTATGAACAGGCAGGATATAATCAAAAGGATAAGACTGCATTTATACAATGGATATAATAAAGCTATAACTCATTTAAGTTTAGAGTCACCGAAGAAGGCAGACAATTATATTATAAAGTAGGATTTTTGGATGCAGATTAAGGTATGGAGCATAATTTAAAACTGTAAGTTAAATTCAAATATTTCTTAATTGAGATGTGCGAGCATTTCTTGAGTACTTACACAGAGAATATGAAATTAAAATATAAAAATAGAGGGAGAAAATACTTTGAAAATTGACGAAAATAAGATCTTAAAAATATTAGAAAAATATGAGGACACGATAAGGAGTACAGGAGCATTTTTTATCGAAGTTGATGAAGAAGAATTAACGATTACGGATGCATGTGAAGGTGTAGATATGATGCCGTTAGATAAAGAAAAGTGTTTTAAATTAGCAGAGTTATTTAAAGAGCTTGGTGAAAGTTTATAATCCCTCAGAATTATATGCAAGGGGTTATTGCTAGTAATTAAACGGGAGATTAAATGAATAAAATATTTAAGGTAGAATTTTATGATGAGTTTAGCTGTATAGCTGATAGATGCTCTTTTACGTGTTGCGAAGGTTGGGAAATTATTGTTGATACTGATACCTATACCAAATGGAAAAGTAGTGAAAAACAATCTGGGTACTTTAGCAAAAATGTAAAAATTAAAAAAGACAGTAAAAAAACAGAGCGTTATATTAAAATGGGGCCTCACATGTGCTGCCCTTTTTTAGATGAAAAAGGATTATGCAAAATAGTTATTAAATGCGGAGAAGATTGTTTATCGAAGACATGCAAAATATTTCCAAGGCTAGAAAACAATTATGGAGATTTGAAGGAATATTCACTTTCCTGTGCCTGTCCGGCAGTAGTAGATAAAATAAATAGTATAGATGGAAAAATGAAGTTTTTATTGGATGGAGAAGAGAACAGCAAGGATGGTATCCCGTCAGAATATAAAATAAGAGAAGCCATGATTAGGATTATGCAAAACAGCAAATTTACATTAAAGGACAGGATATTACTTGTATTTAATATGTTATTATTTATGAAAAAAGAGTTGATTATAACAAACGAAAATATAAGCAAATATCAGGATGAAAAGTACTTGTTGTCATTAGTAGACATTTGGAGTGGAAAAGAGATAAACAATGAGGACTCTTGCAAAGAGCTCAACGAATTGTTTCTAGATATTGTTCAGAATTATAAGAAAGTGAAGAACTTTAGTTATTATTTAAAAGACATATCAGATTTGGCCGAAGATTTGAAAATTGAAAACAGTCTTACCCAGTGGTATAAATTTAAAATAGAATTTGGTCAATATGAGAAGCTGATTGAAAACTGTATTGTTTCAAAGATTTTTAGTAATTGTATCAGTGATGATATTGATGAGATGATAATGTCCTTCCAATTGGTGATTACAGAATATGTAATGGTAAAATATTCGACTTTCTTAATATGGCTGAGAAATGAGATTGTCTGTAATGATAGCCAACTTATTTGTGAAAACAACGACGCCAGCTCTCAACAACCTCATAATGTTAAGAAAAAAATTGATTATAGTGATATTAGGGACTACATTGTAATCTATACAAGAATCATTGGATATAATGCAGATGGTATTAGGGAGTTTTGGGAAGATAGCTTTGATGAGGCTGTATGGGAATTTGGTTATATGCTTTTCCTTATTGATTAGGGGGAGCATGTGTTACGAATATGAATATGGAACTAAAGAATATTTTAAAGAACTGTTGTATATACAAGATGAATTGGCATGAATTTTACTTGTCATTGATAAGGAGAGCAAGAATGATAAATAGTGAAATATTAGAGGTAAGAAAGCAATTTAAACATGAAAACTGCGCCATAACAAAAGTAAGTGGTTGTTATATTGATGGTGAGAAAGCTATAAAAACGAAATTTACAGAATCCTTCCTGTGTTTACCGGAGGAAGAGACATTTAAATACTTTGAAATATTTAAGAAAACATTATCAGGTAGCTTAGGTAAAAATCTGATAAACATGGAATTTCCGACAGCCACAGAATTTGATGGAGGCACACAGGAATTCCTGCTAAACTTAAGAGACATTGAGCTTAAGGAGGAAACCATTATTGATAAATTTTATGATAATGTAATTGGGATGTACGACTATGTAGGCAACTACCTGATTCTATTACTTTATGCCGCATATGATGTTCCTGGGAAAACCAGTGATAAAATTATGATGAATGATGCTTCAGATGAGGTATATCGTTACATACTTTGCTCAATATGTCCAGTCAACCTTTCTAAGCCAGGATTAAGATACAATACGGAAGCCAATGTATTTCAAAAACGTATTCAGGACTGGGTTGTGGGTGCGCCCTGTAATGGATTTTTATTTCCTACGTTTAATGACCGAAGCACTGACATACATAGTATATTATACTATTCAAAAGATACGGAAGAACTACATAATGATTTTGCAAATCAGCTCCTTGGCTGTGAGGTGCCAATGTCTGCAGGCGGACAGAAGGAAACTTTCCAGGCACTGATAAAAGAAACCCTCGGTGATGATTGTGATTATGAAACAGTCCGGAACATACATGAGAAGTTAAATGAAATAATAGAAGAACATAAAGAAAAAGAGATTCCAGAACCACTTACCTTGGATAAAGCAGAAGTGAAAAATCTTTTTGCAGAAAGTGGTGTGGAGGAAGAAAAACTAATAGAATTTGATAAAAATTATGAAAAAATGACCGGCGAAAATGTATCATTATTAGCTACTAATTTAGCAAGTACCAGGGTTTTTGAAGTAAAAACACCTGATGTTTTAATTAAGGTCAATCCGGATCGTGCAGATCTAGTGCAAACAAAAATAGTAGATGGACGCAAATGTCTGGTTATCGAAATAAGTGACATGGTGGAAGTTAATGGTATCACTGTAAAAACAATGTTAATATGCTGAAATGATACATTACTTTATAGGTGAGTAGTAGTTGTAAAAAGGGAAGCCATGGCTTCCCTTTTTATTAACAACGACAAGGGGTTTACCGCTTGTCTTATGTTTCTCTAGCAGGCATCTCATCCGGGATGGGAGGGGTTGCAATTGAAGGATTTGGGTTTTCAATCTCGGAACTATTTTTATAATCAACAACATTATCTGAATTGTTACTTTTAGCACCTGTCTCTTTGGAGGGAGTGCCTTTACTATCATTTAATTTATACATAATAATGCTCCTTTCATATTTTAGTATTGTTTGTAGAAAAGAAATAATTATACACAAATATGATAAGAAGGAGCATAGGAAAAATATAGAAGAAAATCATAGCTGCAGAGTTACATACTGACATTTTGATGCTATTAATTCGGAATAATTTAATAGGAATTACACATAATATTTGAAATTATAATAAGGAGGTATTTTTTTTGACATCTAAAAACGATACACAAAATTTAAATACTACTGGTAGAAATATTACTAGCGAAAATACTACGAGTAATAAAAAAAACACTTATAATAATAACAAAAACTCAATAGACAATACTCGCAATTATGTAAGCGGAGATTCTGCAAGGTCCTCATCAAGTCATACGTTTCATAAAAACACTTCTGATGAGAGTTCAGTTTAGTCTATCAGTTGAGCTATGAATAAACATACAGTTGTTTTACTCCCAACTATATCTATGGTATGATATGCATATCAAAGGATAAAGGGGAGTTACATATGAGTTTGGGTGATTTCGGAGAAAGGTTTGCAGGTTTAAGAAAAGAAAGAGGTTTCACGCAAGATGTATTAGCAATACGATTAGGAGTGACACCTCAAGCAATCTCAAAGTGGGAACGTGGAAATAGTTACCCGGATATCGATTTGCTTTGCACGATTGCTCAGGTATTGGATTGTTCGATTGATCATTTACTAAATGCGGAGGTTAAAAACCGACTAATAGAAAGTGATGATAAGATTGCCAGGAAGCGTCTCATGCAAAATATTTTAGCAGAACCATTTGTATTTGAAACAGGGATCGGATTAGTAGATTTGCTGATAGAAGAAAAGAACAACGACTACAATGGAATTCAATCAATAAGAGAAAAACTGGCTGAGGAATATGGTATTTTGATACCGCTTGTTCGGATTAAGGATAATACTAAACTGGGAGAATTTGAATACCGATTTCTATCCTATGACAAGGTGATCGCTACTAAAACAGTTGCTTCCAAAGAAGCTATCACCATAGAAGATATTTATGGTGAGCTTGAAGAAGTTTACCTAACAAATTATAGTCAAATATTAAATCGGCAAATTGTCAAAGCTTTAGTAGATAATTTGGCAGACAAATATCCAGCTGTTGTAATTGGAATAATACCTGATAAAATCACTCTTTCGATTTTGCAGAAAGTCTTATCTAAGCTGGTACAAAATAAAAAATCAATACACAATTTAATTAAAATAGTAGAAATATTGGAAGACAATATTGAAAACACACAGAACATCGATGTATTAGTTAAACTTGCGATGGAGCAGCTATAATATTACTTGAAATGATATTCAATATATGGTATTTGTAGAATAGAAGAGTATACAGGAGGTTAAATCCTCCAACAACAGGAGGATTAGACTGAATGATTACGAAAACGTTTTATGAAAGAAGTGTCAAAGACGGGCACTCCATTTATTTAATAAAAGATAATTATACAGTAAACGGAGAGGGTACTGGCGATGATACGAAAGTCATTCAACAGGCTATCAATGATGTATGGAATAAAGATGGCTTTGGTATTGTATTTATTCCGGAAGGGACCTATTTAATTAGTGATACGATTTATATCCCCAAAGCCATTCGCTTAATTGGTTATGGTAATAAGAGACCATGTATTATTCTAAAAGATAATGCGTCAGGTTTTGACAAGGAGTATCCGGAGGATAAGGGAAATAGTAAATATATGATGTGGTTCGTTGATCGGGTGCCTGAAGCAGGAGAAGAAATCAGAGATGCAAATCCCGGAACCTTTTATAGCGCCCTATCCAATGTGGATATTAAGGTAGGCAAGGGTAATCCACAGGCTATTGCTCTGAGGACACATTATGCACAGCATAGCTTCCTATCACATCTGGATATTTTTGTAGAATCCGGTAAAGCTGGGATATTTGATGTAGGCAATGAGATAGAGGATATCAAAATTCATGGTGGAGAATATGGTATTATTACAACGAAATGTTCTCCCGGCTGGCCTTTTGTTATGGTAGATACCTACTTTGAAGGCCAAAGAAAAGCAGCGATAAAATCGAGGGAAGCAGGCCTAACCATTATTCGTACTGTGGTGAAAAACACACCGGTATTCTTAACAGTAGATGATGGTAATATCGAAAAGCTTTATATGGAGGATTCACAATTAGAAAATATTACGGACACGGCAATCGCAATGTCTTGTGAGAATAATAGCATGAACCAATTCAACCTCCGTAATGTCGTATGCAAGAATGTGCCTGTTTTGGTGACCTATAAAGAATCTGGAGATAAACTTTACTCAGACAGTATTATTTACAGAGTAGATAAATACCTCCATGGATTACAGGTTGCTGATGTGGATAGCGACAGGGAAATGGTAACTACCTGTGAATTAACACCCCTTCAAGAGATGCCCGCCATAGTGGAAACGAATATTCCGCTTCTTCCAAAGATGGATACCTGGGTGAATCTAAAAGACTTAGGTGCGAAAGGCGATGGCACGTCAGATGATACGCGGGTTTTGAAAGAAGCGATAGAGAAATATGAAACTATTTATCTTCCGCAAGGTTGGTATGTAATTACAGATACAATAATACTTAAAAGTAATACAACTCTAATTGGCCTAAATCCAATTTCAACACAACTTGTATTGCCAGATAATACTGAGAATTTCGGGGGTTTTGGTGGACCCAAGCCACTAGTTGAAACTCCGGAACATGGGAGTTGTATAATATTCGGAATAGGAATTGACGCAGGTGGTAGAAATCCCAGAGCCATTGCCTGTAGATGGATGTCCGGAGAAACATCCTACATGAATGATGTGAAATTCATCGGTGGCCATGGAACGATGTCCTGGGGCGATAGTAATCATATAAAACCTTACAATGAAACGAGAACAGCAGATGCGAATCCTGATAAAATGTGGGATGCCCAATATCCAAGCCTTTGGGTTACCAACGGTGGTGGCGGAGTGTTCAAGGATATCTGGTCAGCCAGTCCTTATGCAACAGCAGGCTTTTACGCCTCTAATACCTCCACAAAGACAAGCATTTACTGCATGTCACTAGAACATCATGTGCGTAGCGAAGCAAGATTTAAAAATGTATCTAATTGGAAAGTTTTCGGCCTGCAGACGGAGGAAGAAAAGGCGGAGGGTATGAATGCCATGCCGTTGGATTTAGACCATTGTAGGAATATGCTGTTTGCTAATTTATATATGTTTCGAGTTGTTTATGTGTCAACTCCATTTCCTTACGGAATGAAAACCAATCATTGTGAGAATGTGGAACTGTTAAATATACATAACTATTCCCAGATGAAATACACCATAGATAATACTCTTTACGATTGGAATACTCAATGCGAAGTAAGACCATGGCAGCTGGCCAGATTATATATATCAGGAACTGTGAAAAGAAAGCCAATGGAGTTATCAAAGGTAGAAAAGCTGTATGGAGGCTTTCGCTTCGCTGATGGAGGCTGCACCAACAGCAAAGGGGATTTTTATTTCTTGGATTCTACGGATAAGAAGATATATAAAATAAGAAACGATACTTTTGAAATTGCAATGGTTGCTGATCTTCCTATCAAGCCGAATTCCCTGGCTGTAGATACTGAGGATAATCTAATTGTGGCAGCAGAATTTAGTATACCGATCGGAGCTACAAGCCAAGGAAAACCTATCATAAACGAATTGCCTTTGGACTCAAAGGGTACCTCCTATGGTTATTGGTATAATCGCAATGCTGTCGTAGTCGTATTCGCACTAGATGAAACCGACACCGATCATCCGATTAGAATGCTAAAGAAAGTGGATCGAGGCGATTTAAGAAAGCCGGAGAAAATCCTTTACAGCGGAAACCGTTGGAGGGATTCTGGAGATTTCACTAAGATAATTCTAGACGTACCAAAACATTGCTTTGTTGCACCGGATAAAAAGACAATTATTCCGGATCAATATGATTTAATCCGTGCGAATTGCCTTATCGAGGCAATTCCTGGTAAGCCTTTCTATTGTGTGGATGAATACTATAAAAGAGTTTACCGCCTAAGGGTAGATGATGAAGGAAAATTATCAAATCCAGAAGTTGCAGTGGAGGAGGGAGAATTCTGCGTAATAAA
>Ga0123338_10001580_pt1 | contig 22077 bp, 12 predicted proteins | sample grotaG_FD_89793 | JGI IMG/M metagenome (GOLD analysis project Ga0123338, IMG submission 89793) | Glacier valley bacterial and archeal communities from Borup Fiord, Nunavut, Canada, to study Microbial Dark Matter (Phase II) -... | ecosystem: Environmental > Aquatic > Freshwater > Ice > Glacier ...
AGATGTGACCAGGATTCCGTGTATGGAAAACGGACGGACATATTTCTGCCATTCGTAAAAATGTTCGAAAGCCAGAAGTGTTCGCGCCAGGACGGGAATACCACCGATAGGAATGAACTGTTTGCCTGAAATGCCTCCCATACGACGGCCGTGGCCGGCAGCGGGTATAATTACATATAGATGGACAGGAGTCTGATCAACAGGAGCATTTTTCATGTTGCACCTCGAATCTGATTCCTCGGAAGCAGATTGACAAAGAGGACATCCATCGCTTCCGATAGTGTATCTGCATAGATGAGATCCGGTAAAGAAGCTGACTTGTTTGTATTATTATTATCGTGACTGCTGTTTCCGTTTCTTTGTTTCTGTATGCGATCGAGTCCGGTCTTATTGCTGCCGGGAAGGATACATGTGGTAAACCCAAGTCTGGCTGCTTCCGTCAATCGTCTTTCAATATCCGAAATCGGACGGATCTCGCCGGTAAGGCCGACTTCTCCGAGAACCAGTGTGTCAGGCCGGACTGGACGATCCTTGAGCGCGGAATAGACGGCGGCCAGTATGGCAAGGTCACAGGCAGTTTCGGTAATTTTGAGCCCTCCGACAACATTGATATAGGCGTCCATATTATTGACCCCTGCTGAGAATTTCTTCTCAAGTACAGCAAGGAGCATGCCGATACGTCCCCGGTCGAGTCCCTGTGCCATTCGCTGCGGTACGGAATAATTAGATGGGTTCATGAGCGCCTGAATCTCGACCAAAATAGGCCGTGTGCCCTCCATACATGCCGTTACAACAGAACCAGGCACTTGTATAGGTCTTCCGGATAAAAGAAGGGAAGATGCATTTTCCACCTCCAGAAGTCCTAAGTCGGTCATTTCAAAGAATGCCAGTTCGCCCGTCGCGCCAAACCGGTTCTTTACGGCCCGCAGCATACGGAAGGGACTGCTGTTTTCCCCTTCAAAGTAGATGACAGTATCAACCATATGCTCGAGTACGCGGGGTCCGGCCAGGGCGCCGTCCTTGGTGACATGCCCGACAAGAACAATGGTAATCAGAAGACTCTTCGCCAGGCGCAGGAGTCCTGCTGTGACCTCGCGGACCTGACTTACGCTGCCGGGAGCGGATGAAAGTTCGGAGGAATAAAGAGTCTGAATGGAATCAATAATACAAAGGGCCGGTTTGGAACCGGATATTGTCTCTGCAATTTCTTCGAAGGAAGTCTGCGTACAGATGGTAATGTGCTGCGTCTCAATGCCCAGCCTTGTTGCACGAAGGCGGATCTGCGTGTTGGATTCCTCTCCGGAGACGTAAAGTACGTTGCCGTTCGTCTTGGCCAGATGACTGACCTGAAGCAGAAGCGTCGACTTTCCGATGCCGGGATCTCCGCCGATGAGTACGAGGGATCCAGTGACAAAACCGCCGCCCAGGACGCGGTCCAATTCTTTCATGCCTGAAGTATATCGTGGATTCTCATCAACAGGCACGTCGGAAAGAGGGACGACATCCTTGCCGCCCGCCCAGCTTTGGCGCATCGAAGGCTTGACTGAAGCCGTAGCATGATCCACGGCCACCCGTTCTTCAACCATTGAATTCCAGGTATGACAGGAGGGGCATTTTCCCATCCAGCCGGCAGTCTCGTACCCGCAGGAATTACATACAAAGATAGACTTGCTTTTGGCCATGTTTGCGCCCTCCTCGGATCTGTTCTTTTTTTTTGAAAAACCAATTTATGGTAACAGAAAAAAGTCTTCAAAATTATCTATATTTAAAATAAGTATACCATTTCGCAGGAAAAGTATCTGAAAATCATTTTGAAAATCAACCGAATGAATTGTTCACATATGCGCTGTAATAGCATAAAATAGAAACAGTGTGTAAGGAGTGTATTTAATGAATAAGCCATGGATTTTACATTATGACCCTGAAATGAAGGAATCACTGAACTATCCGGACAAGACTCTCTATGAAATGCTCGAGAGAACCGTGAAGCATTTCCCTCATACTACAGCCCTTTCATTCGAGGGACAGAAGATTTCTTTTCGAGCTCTTCTTAACGATGTAGACACAGCCGCACTTGGCCTGACGGACCTCGGTCTTAAAAGGGGCGATGTTGCTACGATATGCCTGCCCAATATTCCGCAGGCAGTGGTGTTTTTTTATGCGGTCAACAAGCTTGGCGTAATAGCAAATATGGTGCATCCGAAGACGCCTGCCATGGAGCTCCGGGAATTCATGACATCAACAAGAAGCGAACATCTGATTATACTTGATGCATTTCTCCCCAAGAGTGTAAAGATGCTTTCGGAAATTCCGGTTAAATATATTTTTACCGCATCTATCGGGAATTACCTTTCCAAAGCAAAGTCTCTGGGGTTCTTCCTGACCAAAGGGAGAAAAATCCCTAAAATACCAAAGGACAAGAAATATATACCCTGGAACAATCTGCTGAAGATCGGACAAACCTGCCGTTTTGCGCAGGAAAGTCTTGCTGCTTCGCGCCGGTATCAGCGGCCGCTCGAGCCATCGGCACCGGCTGTGTACCTGCACAGCGGAGGAACAACCGGAATTCCCAAGACGATTATACTGTCGTCGCAGAACCTTAATGTACTGGCCGTGCAGGGGACGCAGATTGTCAATATTCCGGATCCCTTTGTTACAGGAATTACGCCGGAAGTGTCTATGGTTACGATTCTTCCGCTTTTTCACGGGTTCGGATTATGTATGGGCATGCACACGATGATGTGCAACGCCATCACATCTATTCTGGTACCCATGTTTGAGCCGGATTCCCTGGCCAAAGTAATCATGAGGGAGCAGCCTTCGTTTATTGCAGCTGTTCCGACACTTTATGAGGGCATACTTAAGAGCACACTTCTTGAAAAGGCGGATCTTTCCTTTATTAAGTGCTGCTTCTGCGGCGGCGATTCACTCTCGCCGGAGCTTAAAGACCGCTTTGAGTCTTTTCTGCATGACCACGGCGCTGCTATTTCTCTGCGTGAGGGTTACGGCCTCACTGAGACGGTAACGGTCTGCTGTGTGAATCCGCAAATCAAATGCAAAACGGATTCTGTCGGACTTCCGCTGCCGGATATGCATATGAAGATAGTCGCTCCGGGATCACATGATGAAATAGCTTTTGGAAATCAGGGTGAAATCTGTGTCACCGGTCCGACAATGATGCTTGGATACTTAGGTGATCCGGAAGGCACTTCCGAAGCGATTCATGAACATGATGACGGACGCATGTGGGTTCACACAGGAGACTATGGGTATATGGATGAAGAAGGATTTTTCCATTTCACCCAACGGCTCAAGCGGATCATTAAAGTATCCGGAATTCCGGTTTTTCCATCCCAGATTGAAGCGGCTATTGCGGGCGTACCAGGCGTAGATTCCGTATGCGCGATCGCGATTCCCGACGCATACAGGATGCATGTAGTTAAGGTCATTGTGGTTGCTTCAAAAATGATATCAGAAGAACAGCATACTCAATTGAAAGAACAGATCCTTGCGGTATGCAGGGACCGGCTGACACCTTATGCGCGGCCTGCAGAGATTGAATTCAGAGAAAGTCTTCCTCAGACGCTTGTTGGTAAAATCGATTATGTTACCCTCGAAAAAGAAGAGAGCGAGAGAAGAGAAGCCGCATTGGTATAGAGAATCTGTTTCATTTCATCTTTGGTTAGTGAGAGCCTCGATAAACGGGTTATTTCTTCGCGTGCTCCCCACATCGGGTAATCGGAGCCAAAGATGACATGATCCGTACCAAACTGATATACCAGCTCCGTGGCTTTTTCAGGAGATACAAAATCCAGTGTACTGGATGTATCCACATATACATTAGGCAGTCCGGCAAGAGCATCCGGAGCCTTGTGCCATTCACTCCATCCGCCGAAATGGGCAGCGATTAAGGTCAGGTCCGGAAAGGCAACGGCAAGCTTTCTGATTTGTTCGGGATGCGAAAAGGAGAACCGGTAGTCACCGGCGTGGATAAGGATGGGAAGTTTGCCTGAGGCAGCTTTTGCCATAGAGAAAACTGCTTTGGAGTCTGCAGGAATCTGCTGAAAATCCGGATGCAGTTTGATTCCGTGAAGACCCAGGGCCAGAATATTTTCGACTTCCGATTCCATTTCTTTGGGGGACATGGCAGGGTGAAGCGTGCCGAAAGCTATTAACCGACCGTTGGAAGTATCCTGTAATTTTTGCATGAACGTATGAATGGATGAGACCTGGCGTACGGTTGTAGCCGTCGAAAAAACAACTGAGCAGGCGACGCCTGCTTTTTCATTTTCGGCCTGAAGCGTCTTGAGGGTGCCGTCGAGGTGCATGGACAGATTATAAAACTGACTTATGGACTCCACCGCCCTATGTACAATCTTGGGTGGAAAAACATGGGCGTGTATATCAATAATTGGATATTCAACTTCAAAAGCATAGGGATTATGAATGTTATTTATGTCAGAAATCTCAATAGACATGATAGTTCTCCTTTGCATTTAAGAAAAAGTAGACTTATCAATTCTATGCCGGATCAAAAACAAAATCAACAGGCAAAGCAAGATTACAGCCGTGACAATAAGGCCTCCCTCGGGACCGAAATCACCGCCTGTAAGGTAGGAGATACTGTCACCGGCATAGCTTGTCCTAAGTAGTCTGGCGGCACTTGGATTGCCGCTGACTTCAAGGCCGAAAATATTGCCCTGCGCAAAATTCCAGACCGAGTGCGCCGCACATACAGTCCATATCTCATTGGTATGCAGGGAAAGAAGTGCAAAAAAACCGGCAATCAATATGAGGTTAATGAACGCAATGACTGAAAAGCCTCCATTACCCATATGCATAAGACTAAAAAAGACAGATGTAAAAAGAACGGAAACGACGCGGCCGAACCGGACACTTAGCCGCGGCAGCATGTAGCCCCGGAACATCAGTTCTTCACAGGCCCCCTGCGGAATCCACATCAGTATATAGATCCCGAAAAGAAATGCGGCGTCTGCGCTGAGCCCGAAGCCTGTCACACGGATCTGTCCGGCTGCTATCAGGAGCAAAAACACGCCGAGCATCATTGCAAATCCGATTAATAGGCCCCGTCCATATGACGTAACGGCTTTTTTGCGGCTGGAGATACTGTAAAAGGGGAGTCCGGCTGACGCCATCGGCTGCTTTTCAAGGAAGCGTATAATAAGCACATATACAAAAATCACCAGTACATAACCGGCTCCCATGGCCGCAACAAAGAATTTGGTCTTCATTAGATCCGAAAACAGCTTCATCACCAGTCCGAGCATAAGCGTAAGATCTCCGCCCGCACTCTCGAAAGAAGTAAAAAAAACGGTCGATGCATCGGATTTCAAGTACATGAGGAGCGGGAAAATTACGGCTGCTGACTGGAAGATCAAGAGAAGATAGACCGGAAGCTGGAAATGATAAGAGAGTAAACGAAGGGCCGGACGCACTCTTTTGGGCTGATATCCGAATATTCTGTTCTGAGGAAAATCAAAGGACCTTTGAAGAATGAGCCGTTCTTTTCTTTTGCGCAGTGCTTCTTTTTGAATATCCTGATTATCTTCGATATAGGTTGTGAACCTTTCGATATGGAGCAGCCTGTCAGACAGCAAAAGAAGAATCACGGTAAGAATTGCACAGATTCCGCACAGGGCCAGCAAAATGGTAAGAGAATAGGTTCCGTCAAGGGCTGCCGCTATGCCGTAATAATGTCCGTAAAAGGGTAGAAGAAAGGAAGAAATGCCGGGGTTTCCTTCCGTCTGCATGGCTGTGACACATACAATCAGCAAAATAAAAAAAATAGGGAGGAAACTGGCCTGCGCGGTCAGAATACTCCGGTTCATAATCGAAATAATCAGGACGAGCGCTGTCATAAGAAGGGAAAGGGAGAGGCATAGTATAAAGAGATAGAGAATCGGTCCGACAGCAAAATATCCGAAAACCGCCGTAAGCACAAGAATACAGATTCCCGCAGGTATCATTGAGCGAAGAAGAATTCCGAGCGCGTTTCCAAGAACAATTTCAATGCTCCTTACGGGAGTCAGAAGAATGGCTGCAAATGTGCCGCGTTCCTTTTCTCCGGCCACAGTAGCCATGCCGGATTCCATAGCGGCATACATAATTGTGATAAAAAGGACCAGGGGTAAAATCATGTGGCTGATGATTCGTTTTGATCCGAAAAGACTGTTGTCTGCAGTGCCGGATACTTCCTCGGGGTTTACATTAAAAGCGGGTGACTCTGCAGCTGCGCGGCCGTACCCGGACTGAACCGCTTCACCGTAATCCGGCAGAAGACTGTCCGTAAAGGCATCATGCAGCGTCTTTGAGGCACTGTCTGAAGGATCATAGTAGGTTAAGATCTGCGGACGTGTCCCTCCTGATAAGCTGACCATCTGCCGGTCAAAATCCTCTGGAAAAACAAGAACCAGATCTGCTGTGTTCGTGTCGATCCTGTCCTGATAGGTAAGGAAGTCAAAATATGCTCCGCTTTTTTCCCGGATGATACCGGATATCCCGTATACTTCCGCATCGGGCATTTCAGACTCCAGAAAGGACAGGAATGATTCAGGGACATTTACCAGCAGAAGCTGCCCGCTTTTGACAGACTCCGAACCGGATAGAGCATCAGTCGAAAACAGAGAAGCCAAAGGAGATATAGATACAGGTCGATATTCGTTTTCGGGCATGATAGATGAAAAAAACAATTGCACATAACTCAGAAGATAAAGAAAGAAGAACAGGATGAAGAGCAGACTGACGCCGAGGGTCACCTTCGACATATTCGTCTTCAGGTGGGATCCTTTAGTCAGGCTTTTTTTTGCTATAGCCCATAGTACTCTTCTCATGCAGTCCTCTTATTCTTTGTGATTCTGCTTATACAGATGGAAAAAAGCTTCTTCAAAGGTAGTTGTCCCTGTCGCTTCGATCAGCGAGGCAACACTGCCCTGTGCGGCTATTTTTCCGTCTATCAGCACGGCCAGTTCATCACAGAGATCCTGGGCAACGGAAAAAATATGAGTCGACAAAAGGACAATATGACCGCTGGCCTTCAGTTCACGGAGATAGTCGGTAACCTGATGGGCGGTAAGAATATCCAACCCGTTAGTCGGCTCATCAAAAATAACGACAGACGGATTGTGAATCATACTGATTGCAATCGATATTTTTTGTTTCATACCGGTTGAAAGCTCGATAATCTTCTTTTTAGCAAAGGGTTCAATATCAAACCGCGCAAAACTCTCCTGCTTTCGCTGTTCAACAAGCGCACGGTCCATCTGATATAATTCGCCAAAAAAGGTAAAGAGCTTTTCGGGAGTTGAAAAGGGATCCAGTTTTACTTCTGATGTAAGGAATCCGATCTTCATGCGGATCCTGCGCGCTTCTTCTTTTGTGTTCATGCCATATATCAGAATGTCACCGCTCGACGGCAGAAGAAGCGTGGATATCATCTGCATAAGTGTAGTCTTGCCGGCGCCGTTGGGACCGAGAAGGCCAAAAATACACCCTTCCTTTACAGTAAAGCTTACATCCCTTACAACGTCTGCAGAAGCGTGATATCTCTTACTGACATGTGAAACCTGAATCATGCGTGCCTCCTTTGCTTCGTTTCCCGTGTTTTTCTTATGATGGTGTCCTGTTCGAAAGTTCGCTTTGTATATATATAAAGAAGGAAAGCCGTCAGAGTATCCAGAATAATAACTGACAGGTATAGCTTGAGACTTGCAGTTCCTGTCATGATATGGTGAATTAAAAGAAGATTATTGTGAAGTGGGATGGCAAATTCAGCCATAACGGGGTCTGACATCCTGAAAAGCTGCAGGAAAAAATCAACGAGAAACAAAATCAGCGGGAGCTGCATATTCAGTGTAATGTCCTGCATGTTCCGAAGATCTGCAATTATTTTGAAGCACATCATGGTCATAACCGCTGCAGCACAAAAGACAGAGCCTAAAATCATAAGCAATTGAAGAGGTGACAGTAAAAGTCCGAAAGGAATTAAAGAGAGCGGATTATTACTTCTGTTCAGCCAGGATGAAAGAATGATCACAAGAAGTGTAATAAGTGAAGTAAGAGTTGATACGGATATGACGGAAAGAGCTTTACCCCACAAAAGACCGCGGGTACTCAAGGGGGTCAGGGTAAGCTTCGACAGAAATCCGCGCTCCCTGTCTGCCGCAAAAACATCTCCCGAAAGAGAGAAAATACAATAGTAAAGAAGAAGAATCAGGACGCCGGGTATGACGCGCGCCGCTGCCGGATTGGCAAGGCTTCTATTCTCCATTAATTTGGTATACGGGTTAAAACTGTCAATGCGGAACGGAACTCCGCCGCCTTCAGAATAGAAAGGATTCTCCGAAGTGGAGATAAGGTAATCTTTGTAGCCTGGAAGGATAATCTCCTGGAACTGATAAGAGGCCGCCTGCGACTTGATAATATGGGGATCGTAACCTATGGTAATAACTGCTGTGGCAGCGGCGGCGTCTGCGCCGGAAGGGAGATCCCTGATATAGGCCTCTATGGCCTGGCGGAAAGAATCCGCACCATAATCCGCCAAGTCTGCATCACCGGAGCCGAAGACAAGAAATATATTACCGGCTCCTGTGAATTTGGCCGCACTGCCGTCTGCGAGCGCAGATGTATATTCGTCTTCGGGCCAGACTTCATAGGTAAAGGAGGAGGCCAGGGTATCAGATTCTACAAAAGAAAGAATAGAATCATCGGGAGCTACGAGAATAACCGAAGGATTACCCACATTCCCTGTGGAGATATAGTCGACCAGAAGCGGGAAAAAATATAAGGCGAGCAGAAGTACAAGAGCCGGAACCAGGAAGATTGCCAGGGTCTGGCGCCAGTTTGAAAGTATTCTCCGGCACTCCCATCGAAAAAGGACTAACATAGATCGCATGCGGGACCTCTTTCCAATGCCGTAATTTTGCCTTGCTTCTGTAATGAACAGCCTTAAAAATATAGAATATGCATTCTTTCTGTAGCATGTCAATAATCTGTTGATAATATAAGTGTAGTATGATGTATACGTTTTCTGTTTGAAATGAAACTAGTATATCATTTCACCGGGAATCGTAATCTTATGATAAATGAATGTTTACATAATAGATTCATAAAAAGGACGCGAAAGGTAGGAGTTTCATGAGGTGTTTATCACAAAAGCCACTACGCAGAAATCATTTGTCGATTTTGGTCCTGTCACTGTTTTTATCGGCTGTGATGACTTCCTCGTGTTCTGTCATCCCGATTATCCGCGGAGTTGTAAGAGATGTAATTTCAAATACAGATGATACCGGGACAGACACAGATGAACAGGAGACGATAGTAGATGAAGACTCTCTTCTGGCGCTTCAGGCCATTGATTTTGATATGTTTGCCGATTCGGCAGCCGCAGATACATTAAGTCTCCATTTTCTGGTGAAGGATCCTGCTTCTCTGGGTCTTTCGATTCCTGAAGTAAACCTCGGGGATGTCTCAAAGGAGAAGTCAGATGAGACATATGAAAAATATCAGGGCTATTTGGAAAAGCTCGAGGCGATTAATTACGAGGCTCTTCCCCAACAGGATCAGATCATGTATGACGTAATCGAATACGACCTTAAAGAAGCTCTCGACTATCAGGATTACTATTACTACTCCTCTCCTTTCAACTCAATTACCGGTCTGCAGACGGAGCTTCCGCTCGTCCTTTCCGAATATACTTTTGACGATAAACAGGATGTAGATGATTACCTTCTTCTTTTAAAGGATCTTTACAGATATTATGAAGACCTGATGGTATTTGAGACCGAACGGGCAGAGAATGGTTTGGGTGCTTCCGATACGAATCTACAGAAAATTATTGATTCCTGTGAGTCATTTCTTGAAGACAGTGACAATCACTTTCTCCTTGCAAGCTTTTCTGAGCGCCTGGATACAGTAGATGGTCTAACTGAAAAAGAAAAGTCGGATTACATTTCACAGAATCAGAATATGCTTGATACTTATGTGTTTCCGGCTTATGAGCTGCTGATTGACGATTTTACGGATCTTATTGGAACGGGTGAAAATGAGGGAGGGCTTTATAATGTGCCGGAGGGTAAAGAATATTACACCCTATTGATCAAATCCCAGACAAGTTCTGATGACTCCGTAAAAACCATTACCAGTCGAATTGAAAGATCGATGGATGATGCTATAGATATATTAACCGAAACAGAAATTGACAGCGATTTTGAAGAAGAATATTACTCCTACAATTTCTCGGAAGGAACCGTCCAGGAGAATCTGGATTACTGCAAAGCTGCGATTGAGGGTGTTTTCCCGGAGATTATGGATCATAATGTGACACTCAGGCAAGTCCCCAGCCAGCTTGAAGATTTCTTCAGCCCGGCGGCCTACCTGTCCTGTACGATCGATGATCCTACGCAGAATGTGATTCTTACCAATACAGCAGTACTCGCAGACTACCAGAATCTTCTCGAAACAATAGCCCATGAAGGATATCCGGGGCATCTGTATGAGTCGGTCTATCATGCACAGTACATCTCAAGTTACTATCAGCGTTCCGCAAGCTTTATAGGTTATTCGGAAGGATGGGCTGAATATGCCGCTGCGTATATTCTAGGCGCTTCGGATTACAACCAGACACTTGTGTCATATATTGAAGCGGAGAATCAGTTCTATAATATTTTGATGCCGTCGAGGATCGATATCGGCGTCAACTATGAAGGGTGGAGCCTCGATGACATAAATGACTATCTGGCCCAGTACAATCTTACCGATATGCAGGAATATGCCCAGTACTGCTATAATATGGCAATTGAGATTCCGTGTTACTATATGCCGTACTGCGTCGGCCACTTAAATACCGATAGTATCCTGACGAATATGGAAGAAGATCTCGGCGATGAAGCGGGCATTGAAGAGATACATAAGGCTTATCTTGATATTGGTCCGGCCCCTTTTCCAATCGTAGAGAAATATACTGAAATATTTGTTCAAAACGAACAAGAATAGAATGTTTTCTTGACATTAGTACTTGCCAAAAATTTCATTATGGTATAATAAACTAAATGCTTTGTTCTGTAAGGTTTGTCTGATTGCTCTAAAATTATTCTTATATGGTTGAGATATGGTTGAGAACTTACGCTGCCAAACGGCATTTTAATAGTTTTAAATGATGGACTGGAGGCTCTTGTTATGGCTAAATTAACTCGTCTTGCTTCAACCGTTACTGCCAGGTACTATCCTGCATCGGATTTGACAGACGCATTCTATCTCGACGGACGTCTTTCCGGCAAACGGGAAGCGAGGGCGGCGGATATCACAGTCGACAAAGAAGACAGAGGTTTTTTCTTCTCTGTATTTTCTCATTCGACGGTACCCGGAAGGGATCCGTCATCCGAGCCTGTTTTCGAGGCGCCCCTGCGCAAGCTTCACAACGAGATAAAGACAGGCAGAAAACCGCTTGATGACGAGATTGCAGATTTGGTTAATACGGCCGTCTCTGTTACCGGCAGAATGAAGCTTCAGGCAGACAATACCAGGTCTCCGTTTTTCGCGGGCGTGCTGGTTAAGGATTCAGAAGCATTTGCGATTACTCTTGGAAAGGGACTTGCGTTCCTTTACCGCGACGATACGCTTTTCCCCCTTACAGCGACAGACCTGCCGATGGAGCCTGTCAACACGCAAAGACAGAAAGTCGATAATTTCTACAATTACTGCGCAACCAAGACAGCCACGGCACTTTGTTCCAATATCGCGCAGCTGAAGATGGATGACTGCATTATTCTGTGCAACCGTGAAGTCTATGATGCACTTGGCCAGCAGGAAATCCTCCGCATTCTTTATGACGCTGAAGATCAGTGCGATGCCGCGGGAATTATTATTACGGAAGCCGCAGCCAAGCTGCCCGGTGTTCCGCTGCAGTTCATGATTTCATTTGTTGAGACTGTTACTGCCCAGGAGAAGGCAGGACTCTTTGGATTTGGAAAAAAGAACCGCCAGCAATCCTATAATGATGTAGAAGACGATGCGATTGAAGTTCCCATTGCAAAGATGGCACCTTCCGGCGCCGCCGCATATGCCGCACCAACCGCTGCTGCTGCATCTGCCGCTGCCGCCGCTGCAGCATCTGCCCAGATACCGGTTCCGGCCGATCCTTTATATTTCGGCAATGAGGCAACTAATCCCTTTGTTCAGCCGCTTGCTGAGCAGCCGGTTATTCCGGCCGGACCAAAGGATCCGATTCATTTTCAGGACGATTCAATGCAGCCGTTCGGCGAACCGGTCATAGAGACCGAGCCCGATACGGATGAGGGGGGTTTTGTCAAAACTGATTTCGAAGATGATGTTAACAGCTTTACGTCTGCTGAAGATGATTCGGAGAATACTCCATATGAGCCGGATTCATTTGTACAGTTCGGCGCGGACGCCCCCCAGTATATTCCGGAAGAATCCGACTTCGAAGAAGGGGAGCCACTGGTGTTTGGAGACATTGCTGAACCGGTAAAGCCGAAACCGGTGCCGGAGAGTTATGTTATGCCTGACAGCCCGGCAGAACCTGAAGAGCAGGAATCCAAGCAGAATTTCCATCAGGGATTCTCCTACTCGCAGCCCGCTGTGACTGCCAACATTTCGGCAGGGGAGGGCTATTACATTCCCTTTGAGTCCAAAGAACCGGCCACGCCAGTAGCAACAAACGTTAACGACATTCCTGACATGCCGCTTTATGAAGCTCCGTCATTTACCCCGCCGACCTATCCGACGAACAGCTATACTCCCAAAGGATATGATAATGCAGGTGTGTATGCCCGCGGCTCTTATACCCTCGACGATGAAGATGCGGATATGAGACAGGATCTTCCTGTGCAGCCCAAGCCCGCAAACAGAAGTTTCTCCTATACGCCGCCGGCGCAGACAGTACCTTCCTATGGCACGATCAAAGATCCGTCAGCGCCGCAGGGGCAGCCCGGGCGCGGCATGCAGCAGCCGACACAGCAGACGCCCCGCATGCGTGCCAACCAGCCGCAGCGAGCTTCTTCCGACATGTTTGACCAGGAGAAGGGGTTTGATTACGGCGATACCGACACAGCCTATAAGCGCAATCGGTTTGTGGTTGGAATCCTGGTAGCTGTCTGCGTGATATGTGTGGTTATCCTGATTGTGGCCCTTAATTCCAACAATGACAAAAAGCCGGCAGTTACTACAGCAACGACGGCGCCTTCCGTAACTCTTTCTGCAGGCGCTTCTGAGACCACGCTGGCCGGAGGTGTTACGACCGTGCCGACAGAGACACTGGCCGGAGGCGTTACAGCCGTACCGACAGATACTCTGGCACCGACAACAGTCCCGGCTGCATCCAATACACCGGTTGCAATTTTCTACTTCACTGACCAGACCGGTTTCCGTACCTGGTGGGATGTATTCAATCAGGCGTATGGCTTGCCTCTTGAATCCAACTCTGATCCGAGAATCGCCATGATTATAAGTTATAACCAACTGCCGGCCGACTATGTACCTCAGCCCGGTGAGACGATAAATCTTCCGGATGTTAAAATGTTTACCGCAACAGCAACGCCTGCTGCAACGTAAATACACCTCGTTAGTACATTTTTGCAAGGGATAGGCTTTTTTTCAGCATTTCTCGTCTGAGTATGAGGATTTTGCCAAGAAAAGACTATCCCTTTGCTTATTTATACTGGTCAAATATGCAGAATTCCTTTACAATCATATAGGTATCTATTGAATATCAGATGACTATACCAGGGAGGGTTATTGCAATAATGCATAAGAAGTTATTCATTCCAGGTCCGGTTGACGTACGTCAGGATGTTTTAGAGAAATTAGCGACACCTATGATAGGTCATCGCACTAAGGATGCCTCCGCTCTTCAGCAGCGGATTTCTGAAAAACTGCAGCAGCTTATGTTCACAAAAAACACTATTCTGTTATCTACTTCCTCCGGAAGCGGACTGATGGAAGGCGCTGTTCGCTGTTTTACCGCCAAAAGAGCTGCCGTTTTTTCTATAGGTGCATTCGGTGAGCGCTGGTACAAAATGTGCACGGCTAATGGAATACCATCCGATATTTTTCGTTCTGAACTCGGACAGCCGACAACGCCGGAGATGGTCAGAGAAGTTCTTTCCACAGGCCTATATGACCTGGTAACGATTACTCACAACGAGACGGCAACGGGCGTGCATAATCCGATCTTTGAAATTGCAAAAGTTCTTGCTGAGTTTCCTGATGTTATTTCCTGTGTTGACGCCGTAAGTTCTCTGGGTGGGGATTATATTCCTGTTGACGTACTCGGAATCGATGTCTGCATCACATCATCGCAAAAGTGCCTTGGACTGCCTCCCGGGCTGGCTGTTGCCTCCGTTACGGATCGTGCTATCGAAAAAGCGAAGACGATTCCGAACAGGGGATTATATTTTGATTATGTAGAGCTCTATAAGTTTGTGAAAGAGAAGCCCTATCAATATCCTTCCACTCCGTCTCTTCCCCATATGTTTGCGCTTGATTATCAGCTTGATAGAATTCTGGAGGAAGGAATTGAAGCGCGTTTTGCACGGCACAGCGCCATGGCTAAGCGTGTTCAGGATTGGGCCCGTCAGAATTTTGCCGTATACTCCAATCCTTCCCATCTTTCCGTTACCGTTACCTGCATTACCAACACAAAGGATATTCCTTTTTCAGAACTGAATGCAGCGATGGGAAAGAGAGGATATCTTCTTTCCAACGGTTACGGGGCTCTCAAGGATAAGACATTCCGTATTGCACATATGGCAGATACAACTCTTGAAGATGTTGAGACTATGCTCAAAGACCTTGACGAAGTATTGGCGGAACGCGAAGCTTAAATCACCACAATTGACACACATATGATGGACAGCATAACCGGATGACGGATATGACAAATATCCGGGACGAAAATTAGGAGGAAACCATGAAAATATTAATATCAGAGAAGATTGCGGCAGATTCGATACAGTATCTTCGGGACAGGGGCTTTGAAGTTGATGAGAGGTTTGGCCTTTCACAGTCCGAAGTAGAAAATATTATGGAACCTTACGACGGTCTCATCGTGCGCAGTGTTACTCAGGTTAATCGTGAGCTGATCTCACACGCTGTTAATCTTAAAGTGGTAGGACGTGCCGGCAATGGAATTGATAACATTGACGTAAAGGCATGTACTGAACGCGGCATCATCGCCGTTAATACTCCCGAAGCGAATATTATGGCTGCCGGAGAATTGGCTGTCGCACTTTCTTTTGCCATATTCAGAAATATCTGCCATGCCAATGACGCAGTGCACAAGGATGATTTCCGCCGAGCGCAGATGATCGGCAATGAACTGGAAGGCAAGACCGCCGGAATCATCGGACTCGGACGTATCGGATCTATTGTCGCCAGGAAGCTTAAAGGTATTGGAATGGACGTTGTGGCATATGATCCATACATCCAGCAGGACTCTTTTGACCGGGTCGAGGCAAAGCGTTGTTCATCACTTGATGAGCTCCTTTTGGTTGCTGATCTTATTACTTTCCATACTCCCAAGAACAAAGAGACATATAACATGATTGACGCTCCCCAGCTGGCCAAGTGTAAAAAAGGCGTGCGTATTGTAAATGCAGCGCGCGGCGGACTGGTTAATGAAGCAGCCCTTGCGGAAGCACTTAAGACAGGGCATGTCGCAGCAGCAGGAATTGATGTCTTTGACAAAGAGCCTTCCTATGATAAGAAGCCGGGCGAACAGAACTTCAGGAATCCGCTTCTGGATATTCCGAACTGTATTGTTACGCCTCATCTGGGCGCATCCTCGCATGAGGCCAACCATAATGTCGGCACAGCGGTCACTGAGCTTGTTGCAAGAGCGCTTGAGGGCGATCTAGTAGCCGCCATCAATATGCCCAGCATATCCGGCAATCTGACAGCCCTGCGTCCATACATATCGTTGTCTGAGAAGCTCGGTAAAATCTATTACCAGGCAGAGAAGACTCCGGTTAAAAAGATTGAAGTCGTCTATAGAGGCGAACTGGCCAAGCAGGAGACTGGCATACTGACATTATCCGTACTTAAGGGGTTCCTGTCGGCTCTTTCATCCGACAGAATCAGCTTTGTTAATGTACGTCAGGCCGTTGAAGACAGAGGAATCGAGATTGTTGAGAGCAAATCAACACAAATACAGCGTTACAACAACCTCATCAGCGTCATGTTTGTTACAGAAGATAACCGCGAACTGACTGTCAGCGGTACCATCTTCGGCGTTGATACAGAAGTACTTGTGACTTTCTTTGGTTACCAGATGAACTTTGAACTTGCTCCGAATGTTATTGCTATGCAGAATGAAGATGTACCCGGAATTATCGGCAAAGTCGCATCCATTCTCGGCGAGAAGAAGATCAATATTGCCTGCATGCATTGGGGCAGTAAACCGGATTCAGGCAAAGCACAGTCATTTATCGCTGTGGACCAGCCTGTATCGGAAGAGGTTATCAAGCAGCTGGTTGAAGTAAACGGCGTTCTCCGCGTATCACAGCTTGATTTTAATTAAGAGTCAAATATATTTATTGCAGTAACGGAAATAAACACTGAAGCAGAAATACTTCAGTGTTTTTTTGTCCGCATTTTAACATTCCATTTATTTCATTTCATTTCATTTCTGAAAACGGTTTGCCGCACACTCCGCCCTGCGGGCCAGCTCGGCACCGTAGTCGGTCCATATCCCCTGACCCCAGTACCTGAAGCAGCTGGTCTGTGCTGTCAGCAGATGAAATAAGGCGTCACGGTAAAGCGGATCATCCGTAGATACGCCGGGAACCAGAAACTTCTCGTGAAACAGGGCGCTGGCCCGGTCCATGGGTGCGAGTACATTTTCGTATCCGCGTACCCAGGATATATCATCTGTCCAGCTGCCGCCGTCCACGTGAAACCGGTCATCAGATGCACGGATTCCGGCGATTACTTTTTCCAGATTCTCTCTGCCGTCAGCACCGGGTACCATGGCCTCCCGGATGCGGTGCTGACCGATCGGCTGTATAGCCGGAAGATCCTGCATTCTTATCCCCGCTGCGAAAATATGCTCCAGATATTCAGTGACGTTCACAATCGGAACATCCGTATCGGAACATTCACGCACTACGTCATGGTACTTCGGCGGGAATTCGTTCATCATCACGCCGCCGTTCTCGCCGTCGGCAGCCTGCGTTACTAGAGGCGGGATCTCAATACCCGCCAATGTTTTTAGGGATAGTGTATTCGCCTCGTAGTACGGCTGCATCTGTGCAACAAGCTTGCTGTCGCTTCCCTGCGTCTTAATGATCGCAATGATCTCGGCTGTCTGTCCTTCAGAGTTTGTGCAGACCAGCCGGTGCGGAAGGTGCCTGTATGCAAGCGGAGCACCTGTGAGCTGCTCTACGGAATGTTCCTGAACCATCACCCACTCGTAGCCGCAGTCTGTCAGTGTCTTTACAAACTCATACGCCACATCAGGATGGTTGGGAAGAGCCATCTCCGCGGGAAAGAATCCTCTTACCCGTCCAAGGGCCTCGAGTCCGAAGATGGCGGCGAAATGATGCTGCCAGGCGGTTACATGGAGACGGAAGTCCTGTACCGGCGTGGAGGGAGCCACTGCGTGTCCCCAGGTACAGCCGACCCACTCGATGGACCCGCTGTGAACGGATTCGCTGGTGACTGCCTTTAGCGCGTCAATCACGTCGTGTGCGCCCATCGTGCGAAGTCCGTGCAGCAGTGTACCGGAATATTCCAGCATGCAGCGGGGCTTTTTTCCTTCTTCTAAAAGTGCTGGTATATATTCAGCCATTCTCTTGTAGCACCAGCGGAACACAGGCGCATTGTGGTTGTCGCCGAATCCCCGGTTCTCATCCATGTACTGCAGATTGCCTATGATCCCGGGATTTCTTATATCGCCGCCGGCAGGAATCAGCGGCTGGTGCATGTGAAGTTCAATTGCAAAGGCTGCCCGTACTTTATCAAAATCAACCGATGTTTCTTTGGGGTACAGCAGTCCCTTAGCTTTTGCCGATTGGATTGCCTCTTTAATCTCTCGTTCGCGGCCGCACAGGTTGGGAAGACTATCAATATACTCAGGAAATTCTTTCATAATGCCTCCCGATTATTTTTGCTGGGGATGCCGTCAGATTATTCATTGGCCTGTAATAATATCGGGTGTCTTCAAAATATTCACTTCATTTTAACAATATAAAGTGTCCCGCTTTCAAATACAGTGTCTCCGAGCGACTTCAGCAGTTCATCATTTAAATCCATGTATTGTGCGCGTTCAAGCGCGCCGACGATGAGATAGGTAACATCATATTTATCCAGAAGGGACCTGACGACTGCCTCATCCTTGTCTGTATAGATTGTTCTTACAGCTGTCTGCCTCGGCGTCATTATGTCTGTCCACACGTCAGGCTTTTCAGGATTGCTGACCAGCTCTCCCTGGCTGTTAACGATGCCCTGGAAACGCCAGAGCCATTCGTGCGTCTGCCATCCCATAATCGTAGGGAGTCCCGTATATGATGATACAACACAGCTGTCTGTGTAACTGTTGCCGAAAGCCTCGCATATTGTCGGGGTTCCCGCAACATTTGCATTCAGCCAGTCAATAGCGGCAGAATAGTCGGACAGATCCCCTGCACCGGCCGGGAGGAGCGGACTGTCTTTGGTGTCAAGCGATGCGGTACCATCGAGGCTGGTATAGTTTTCAAGGGAAATAACGCCTGTTCTTTGCGGAATGGATACGAATGGATAATGCATGGGAATAATGATCAGAAAAGTCAGGACAATTGTCCCCGCATAGACAAGGACGACATGGCTCCTATTCTTTCTGCGGATACACATAAACCTGAAAAAAGAATAAGCCAGGACAAGAGAGAGCAGGACGAAGGCCTCAAAAGTAAATTTGAACATAGTGTTGGATCTCTTGTAACTTCCGCCATATATGTCGCGTACGTAGAATATTTCCGGGGCTGCAAGGAGAAGGAAAGAAACAACGGCTATTCCTGACATGAAAATATCAGCGGGATTCTTTCCGGCAAGAAACCGGGCTGCTGCGGTTTCGGGGATATATGTGTCTTGAGCCTCCCGGGAGGGGAAATGATCTCTTCCTGAAAACAGAGTAACAAAAATCAAAAGAACGGCAAATATCAGATGTACTCCCCACAGTATGAGAAACTGGTAGACAGAGGAAGTGAATTCTGTCTTTGCCAGGGAATTTGCAATCATATCAAAATTTGCGTTGAAGGTCAGCGAACAGACACTGGCAGCACTGAAAAGAAAGGACATGCCAAGGCCTGTCCGGGTAAGCGCGCACGGAAGAAGCGCCGTGCCAATCAGACAGACCACCAGAATAATCAGCTGTACGCCGACGTGTGTGAATGCATTCTGCGAATACTTCAGATATGCAATCAAAATCATTGCGATTTCCGTCAGGAAAAAGGGTAAGCCGGCAATCGAGATAAAATGCCGGGATGTTTTGCTGAAATAAATAAGAAGTGTCATACAGGCGACAATAAAGTAGATCAAAAAATCCCAGTAATTACACATGGTTGATATACCCAGAAGGATACCGGTGATAACAATTTCAGGCTGCAGAAGGCTTTTGAGCTCATAGATAAGCCGTTTGATAAGACCGACAGGTTTATCGCTTTTGGGAAATGTCTGTATCAGCATTTCTTCGCCGGCGGGATGCCGGGCTTTAAAATAGAGAGAAAAAAGTACGGCGATAATGAGCATGACAATCATAAGGCCGACAACGTGAGCGTGAAGATCACCCAAAAGATATGAATAACAGGGGAATTCGTGGATCGTATAATCACCATATTGAAGAAGTGTTGCTTTGGCGGAATCCCAGATCTGCGAATCAGGATTATGCCCGATAAACCGGGTTGAGTCCGGATAGAAAAAGCTGTCAGTCCGTCCTACCGTAACCCCCCGATCCGACAGGAATGTTAAAAACTTATTGCCGAAGGATTTATCGTCATAAAAGAAAGCGTGTGAGTTTCCAAAAACAGTTACGGCAAACGCACTGAGCATTCCGGCAAAGACGCGAAAAGAAGAGAGCGACTGCAGGCCCTTTTTTGAGGCGCCGTCAAAAAACAGAGAACCAAGTGAAAAAGACATAGTAAAAGCAAGTGCGAAAGTGGTACACATGGAAAGGTTGTAGGCGACACTCGTTACAATACCTGTAAACTTGGTGATCATCGCGTAGATATACTGGCCGTAATAATAGTAGTTGATGCTGCTGCCGGCCAGCCAGGGATCAGGCGCCGGCAGCGTGTCCGTACGGACCAGGGAATTTAAGAAAGCGAAGTCCATGAATTTTTCTTCGCCGTTAATCTCGGGACGGATTCCTTTGATAATGCACCAGGCAAGAAGCGCAATGACGAAGAGACATTCCTGAAAAGTTATTTCCAGTATATCTGATTGGGAGGACAGGGCACAAAGAGCGGCTTTTCGAGTACGTGGAATTCCCCAGCTGACTATAAAAAGGATGATTAGAAAAAAGAGAATCCAAATCCGGGTAAACCCGAGAAGCTTCACATAACTAAGGGTCCAAATAACAAATGATACAGCCAGAATACCAACCGCTTTGGAAAATCCATATCCCCGGCCGTGAAAGGAGGAGAACAGCCACGAGGTGAGGGGGAACGCACCTATGCCCAAAAGAAGGAGAGCCGCCCACCAGATCAAAAACTGGAAACTGTTATCCTTCAGCATGAATGACAGACTAAAAGCAAGAGCGACCGGTATAAGGAACCAAATAAAACGTGACTGCGGTATCTTTTTTTGAAGAATAGAGAAAGATGTAAGCATTCGGCGGCTGAGATCCGCGCCTTGTCTGAATAAAGTCTTCTGTGAGTCTCGTCGTTTATTATTCATGTAGATCCTCCGGGAACCTGTGATTCGCCGAATACAACAATATGCGGCGAGACATACGTTGATTATATACTAGATTGCTTCGATATAATTATCAACAGATACAATCATTTGAGGCACAATTTGTGTTTTTCTGAGCAGGTGTGCATCGATCCTGCTCGATGAGGCGGGCGACCCGGCGTGCCATGTAGACACAGGAGTCCATACGGTATTCTACAGCATCATCACCTGCATCTTCTATCTGGGCCAGACTGCTGACATACAGACCGGGCAGGAGCGGGGTATCAAGCGTAAAAGCTGCCTGTGTTGCAGGCGTAGCGTATCGCGTACGGGTAAGACGCCAGGACAGCACGTCAGTTCTGACGGTTGCCGGATTCAGGAGCTGAAGGTTCTTGAAAAATTCGCGGAATACTTCTGCATCCGACTGAGTCCAAAGTGGATTTGAAGTCGCAATTGATCCTGAAAGATACAGAACATGACCGCCGTAACGTCTCTCGCCTACTAGATTGGTATGCTCAATAATTCTTTGAAAAGGTGCTGTGAATCCGATCGGCCGTGAAAAACAACCTGTAAACTGTGTTTTCATAAGCAGCATGAGACAAATATTGGCTTTGTATCTCACATCCATCAGTGAATCACGGTAATCAGTGGGCATAGGCAGATCGTGTGTAATATGAGCGAAGTTGCGGAAAGACGCTGTAAACAGAACATTGTCCGCTTCCAGGATGACGGTTGAACAATCAGCGAGCACACAGGATATCTGATACCTCATTGCTTCCGAAGCAGAAGGCAGCTGACATATATCCATCACGGTATATCCGTAATGGATCAAGCCGCCGCAGTCTGTAATTTCCTGGATGAGCGCACTGACCAGGGTATGAAATCCATTGTTGAGATATCCAAGCTTTTTACGGCCGACCCGTCCATACCAGAAGGAGTCAAACCACGAGAGGTCTTCCTGCAGACCCAGTTCCTTAATAAGCGAAAGAATATTCCTGTCGCTTTTACGGATATGGTGAGGAAGAAGCTCAAGATATTCATGGCCGATACACATGGAGGACAGCATGCCGCCGGCTGTTGAATGCTGTTCAACAACCTGTACAAGAAATCCCTTGCGCGCTAATTCCCATGCGCTGACAAGGCCTGTCAATCCAGCGCCTACGACGCATATTGAGGCTC